>JACCDO011351475.1_pt1 | contig 58273 bp, 65 predicted proteins | sample 7446101 | NCBI WGS metagenome assembly JACCDO01 (sample SAMN15323440, study PRJNA562643) | freshwater metagenome | isolation source: river surface water | place: USA:Blue River Watershed | collected 2017-08-16 | reverse complement strand
TTTACCCTGTGCCGTCGCTTTACCCTGTGCCGTCGCTTTACCCTGTGCCGTCGCTTTACCCTGTGCCGTCGCTTTACCCTGTGCCGTCGCTTTACCCATATTCATTTTTTGCTTCAGTTTAGCCGTTTTCTTATTATGAACCTTAACCTCCTGAATAAGTCGACGTATTCTCATAACTTCATCAGTAACTCCATTTTTACACGACTTTACTTCCTTAACCAGTTTTGTATTAGAATGCTTTCGCCGAGTCTTCTTATTTTTTTGCATATATATTATTAGGCTATAAAATAATAGTTTAATAATATATGAATCTCACTAAAGGTACGACCCAATTATTTAATGAAGAAAACCGGATAAAGATGATTGGCCTGCTAACAATATTAGTAGGTCTATGGTTCGTATTATATTTTATACCGGATATTTTCACTTCTCTCTTCAACACGTTTTTAGGTAATTTAATACTACTTGTCATATCGGCGTTAACCGTAATGTACGACCTGCGGTACGGCGTAATAGTAAGCGTTGTTTTTATAGTATTATATCGTTTTGCTCGTCTAACGCAGACAAAAGAGGCATTCACCTGGAACAAGTCATCGACAACTGATTTTCTGTTAATCCAAAACTCAATAAATCGGCAAAGGATATTTGACGTAGATATGATACAGCAAAACCAAGCAAGCCAAGAGGAGCTGAATTATTTCAATAAAAACGGACTGTGGCCCTGGTCACAAAAAACAATCGAGCTCTACACAGAGGCCCTCAATAGCAACCCATTCATACGAACCGAGGCAATGGATGCTATAAACTACGCCAGAACCATCTATAACGAGGCCGCCATTTTACGCATGTTGTCTTACCAGACAAAAGAGGGCAAGTTCTTATTAAATGGAGTGTTAGTCCAGGATCCGTCAGGCAACCCGAAGGAGACCCTGCCGAGCGGTTATGGGGATTACGCATACAAATCAGGTCTAATAGATGATAAGACTCTGGACATTATAAAGTGTAACATGAAGGAGTCAAATGGTGCCACCTTGGAGCGGACAACCTACACCGGCAAGGGCGGTATATATGGGGAACAGACATACAAAGTATCGCCGGTAGATTACAATGATCTGGAAAATATCATTCCTGGATTCCAATTTGTGAACGGTCCGTGCAATCCGTGTGGAGCAGTAAACGAAACACCCGATTACTCGTGTCCATTCAAGCTCTCTGTGCAAAACAACCCATCGTTCATAAGCCAGGTTTGGCAGTACCTATGGAGTATAAATGACAATCCTCTGCAGTCAACGCCGACATTTCTCAGTGAAAATATAAACCCAGACGAGTTCCCCTTATTGAGCGAATTACAGACAGAATTAAAGAAGCAAAATAGGCCCTCCCAAAAATAAAAATACATATCTATATGCAGTTATACATATGTACTTATATAATACCAAACAATTTATCATGGTGATTGTGATGCCTCCTCTATTTCTTCATCCGAAGCCTCCTCCGAAACATCATATACGGGAACCGCTCCATTACTGAGAACACGCATAACATACGCTGCACTTGGCGTACGATACGGAGAGTTGACGAATCCAGAAACAGAATGTTCCAGCGCATCTTCTTCCTCCTCGCGCCAATCACCATCAATATCCAGATCTAACGGGAGCGCCGCAGGAACGCCTCGCCGCAATTTTGGTGGCGGAGGACAGGCATTGTGAGGAAAGCCATTACGCCTCTGTTTAACTTCATCTGGCGTATGGTTAACTGTATAACATCGCTGGTTCCCCTGAGAGGCCTGTCTTGACGTCGCGTACATGGTGCCGTACTTGGTCCCGAACGTCCGGTAACATATGTAAATATCATCGCACAAATTTCTCATAAAATTATCATCCATAAGCTGTCGGTCAGTCATAAACTGTTTCATTTCATCTATAAACCCGCGAAGCGCATTGCGCAGCAGGACATATTTGTTGTCTGATTTCTTGGCACGCGACGTCACAAAGGTAAACAAGTCGTGTTCACCCTGATTATCCTCAGCCTCAGCCTCATCCTTTCCCTTCAGATAGCTATTTACTGCGAACAGATATTGAAGAGTTCGCTGGCGATAAACAAACGTGCTCAGATCCTGACAATCATCCTCTCGCGTAATTGTATAATGAATCCGAGTCGTACCACCCAACCGGTTGCCCGTAAATGATACGACGCATCCAGTCATGTTACTTGACGCAATATGGTAACTCTTGTTAGACTCACTTACAACATCCTCTATTTCAAGCGCCCGAACCCACTCATTATTTTTAAAGTCATAAATATACCCATTCTCCACAGATATCCTCGCGTTAGTAACAAATTTATATACGACCCCGTGTAGAATTTCCCCGTAAACCAAGCCAGCATTTTCTATCTTGTCAATAAAGTAATATGCACTATTTTTCCCGGACCCAAGGCTACTGAGAAGGCTGCCGTCGTGCTCAACGCCAAACCCGATAAAGGCACTCGTAATATCTCTATTGACGAGCAGCATCAATTCGTTGGCTCCCTGCTCTCCCGTATTTGCAACGCCATCCGTCATAAATACGTGGCAAATGGTGTGCGAAGGAAACTCGCCCTGCAACTGTTGGACCGTCGTGGCAGCGTGATTAAGTGCCAGTTCAATATTTGTAGATCCACGCGGCATAATTAATTCCACCTTGGCAATAAGTTCGGCCACGTTATCGGGCGTAATAGCAGAACGTTTAACAATGCTGTACATAAATTCGTCAAATGAGTCGATTGTTATGTACACTTTTATATCCGGATTTTCTCTGAAGTACACAATCATATTTTTTAGTGTGTGAATAATATGCTGCATCTTGCTTCTGCCGTCTGAACAGGCATCCGACATGGAGCCAGACTGGTCAACTGAAAACACCAACTCCAATGTAGTACCGCTGCTGGGCGCAGAAACGGCAGTCAAGTTAAGTATTCCAAATTGTGCCCGCGGAATGGGGACAGGAACTTGTTCAACATTCATGTGTGCGCTATCGAAGACAAGCGACTGCTTGGTAAATATGGTCGTAGAGTTCATCCTTGTATCTGTGATTTTGTGCAATTCATTTTAAGCTGTTTTGGAAACTCAATTTTTTTCTATTTGGGGGTACCAATAAAATCAAGGAAGCGCGCCTCAACATATTCGCTGGCCTGGTAATAATCCTTAAACGAAGACATGTATTGAAACGGACTATTACGAATAGGCACACTCACATGGATAGACTTTGAGTCAATTTTGATATCAAACAAGTCCGTCTCATGGGCAAACTTAGTATAGCAGATCCAATTGGGCTCATTCTTAACCATGTGCCACCCATGCTCTTTAAATAATTGGTCTAAAAGAGCGAAGCCCTTATTTTTAATTTCAGTATTCAATATGGATTCAGAGGTTGAGAGCATAATATCGTTGGCAGGCATTCTATATTCTATATGATATAAGGCCAAACGCTTTAAATGAATTTAATAGATAAATGTTGTAACCAAAATAAACAGAACAAAAATAAACACTTAAAAACCCCTTGCATAATAACTCTATAATGGACCAAGTTGAATCTACGCAAGTTCCAGGACAAGGACAAGAGCAGGCGCAACAGCCGGAGAAAAGGGAGATGCGATTGGTAGACGTCGTCGTCGCAGACGAAAACACCGCACTAAACCTAATGGTCAATTTCTTGACATTGGCTCATAAGCGAGGGGCATTTGGTATTGATGAATCCGCCAAGATATGGGAGTGCATCAAAATGTTTCAAAAGTAAGTAACCAACACCATCAATTCACTATAGTCCAATCCAGCCCCTCAAATATTTTCATAATATAAGTATTACAAATAGTTATATTAATATAAAAGTCGCCCCAACCAGGATTTGAACCTGGGACCTATCGGTTAACAGCCGAGCGCTCTAACCAACTGAGCTATTGGGGCAAAAACAAAAATGCAGGCTTCGTATGTTTGTTATATTTTTTGCAAAATATGGGCAATACTGATTGCTGTGAGAAGCCACGCCAGGTCCTACTGGGATTTGAACCCAGGTTTCAGGATTCAAAGTCCTGAGTGATAACCGCTACACTATAAGACCATAACATACCAATATTATTTACAATATGTACACATGTGAAGGAGTGTAGTACACCCCTACCCAATATACATACCTAAAACGTCTTTAAGTAGTTTTCGCGTGCTTTAATTATAGGCACCGCCACCGCGCAACCGCAACACTAAATGAAGCGTACTTTCCTTCTGAATGTTATAATCCTGCAATGATCGGCCATCCTCAAGCTGTTTGCCTGCAAAAATGAGCCGCTGTTGATCGGGCGGAATCCCCTCTTTATCTTGAATTTTTTGCTTCACATCCGCGATCGATTCAGATGGATCAACTTCGATCGTAATCGTTTTACCGGTAAGAGTCTTAATAAATAGTTGCATTTATATAGGCCCCTAAATTATTTTTAAATAATTATAATTATAATTATAATCATATATTTAGATCTTACTTTCGGCGAATGCTACGGCGTTTCATGCTTCGCTTTCTTTTGGATTGTTTGGCGCGGGACCCCTTTTTTCTTCTGCTTTTGCGAACTCCCTTTCCCACATTATTATTGCGCGGATCATCCCATGTGCGCTCGCCGGTTTGACGGTTATAATAAAACACTTTACCGTGTGTCTTTGATAGGTGAGCTTCCCACGCATAAGGTAATCCTCTTCTCGCGGCCGCAAGATCCGCGTCCACTTTTGGCGCCGCCTTACTTTCTGCCCTCTCACGCAGAAACTTCTCGCGCATAAGTCTTTTATATTTTTCATTCCTGGATTCGGATTTTACAGGTTCCACTGGCTTCAACGCAGCTAAAGGTGACACCTTTTTTTCTACTTTTTTCTCCTCCTTCTCTTTATAATTGCCTTCATTATCGTAGTCCCCGTGTTTCAATGGATTACCTACCCACATGCCAATATCTTCATCGTATTCATCATCAGAATCACGTTCATATTCATCGTCTGAATGTTTTGCCGACATAGTTCTATATATATAAACGAGATAAATCTTCCAATAATTTTTGTTTGATATGATAAATATTTTACACAATTTATCATATTATTTGCACGAGGAGGGGTTCGAACCCTCGCATCGTTGATAGTGGGTCTTAAGTCCACCGCCTTAGACCACTCGGCCACTCGTGCGTTAGTTAGTTGCTGGTTCCTGGTTTCATAATTTGTGGGGTCTGCTGCAAGGAACAATGTCAATGTGTAGAAAATGGCCAAATAAATAATTAAATACCTCTATATAATATAAATGATAATTTTAGGTAATAGAGTGCCCTATGAATATTTTATAACAACAGGTAAGGGAGAGTCCGCTGCCGGCTCTGAAGGTCTACCATACGAAACAGGATCATATGACGCCGCATTAAATGACGCCGGGATACAAAATACGAATGTAATTGAGTATACCAGTGTTATGCCAACCGAAGCAAAAGAAATATCCAAAGAAGAAGGACTGAAAAGAATACAATGGGGTGAGGTGCTGGAATGTATAAAGGCGCAATCAAACGGGAAAAAGGGCTCAAAGATAAGCGCGGCCGTAATGACAACCACAATTACAGACCCCAAAGGAAAATATTTGGGCGGATTTGCGTGCGAATATTCTGGCTCCGGAACAAGAAAGGACGCAGAGGTCTCCTTATCGCAGTCAATCGCCGGAATGATAAAGCGACGCGGGTATGGGAACATAAAGGGCGAACTCCAAATATATATGGACAATAAGACTGATACTGGATTTATAATACACCCAGGCAAGATATTTGTATATGATCACCTGGATGTGGTTGAGGAACACGGGTCAGTATTTACAGCAATATGTTTTGTTAGCTACAAATTTCCAACTTTGTCAAAGACCAAAACAAAAACCAGAGTATCCCGCAAGACAACCACTCGTAAAAATAAGAAGTCCAACAATAAATAATTATTTCACATCCTGTATAAGTATTTACATAACTATAAATATAAATATTTATAAAATGCTCGAATGCGGGGTCGAACCGCAGACCTTCGGCTCATAAGACCGATGCTCTAACCAACTGAGCTATACGAGCGTGTGAGGCCATCCTCACATATTATAAACACACATAGTCTTTAAATCATTTAAGACTATGTACTATTTGCCTCCAGAATGGGTTGGCTCTTAAATTATTTTATATGCAACATATATAATAATGCTGTCCGACTATTTGATCGCCCCCTCGTTAAATTCCTTATTTCTTACAGGAATGCTTCTGTTTTTTATTCTAATAATTATAGTACGGCATTTTGCGGAATTTATGCGGCTGCCTATGACGCAAAAGCTGGTCGTTCTCAGCTTGATATCCATCGCAATCGGGTCGCACGGAATGCTTCATTTAGGCGCGGAATATGTCTACGGGTTTAATCCATACAGGTGGTTTTAATGCTTAACATCTAAATGCAAACGCAAAAATACCCACGGCGACAATTCCAAGCGCAAGCCCGGCATGATAGTTAAAGGACATCTCTCTATACATTTGTAGCCAAGCCTTGACCTGGTCCTGGTTACTCGTGTGATTTAACATCCAGTCTGATTTCGGCGATAACATATAGTAGAAATAGTTGGTTAAGAAACAGGTCGCCATAACTGTGCAGACAAGCGAGAATGTATTCATTTTGTGCGACTTAATTCGCACATTATAAAATATGATAAGGAGAGAAAGAAGTAGCCCAAGCCCATAACCATAATAACTGATCCGCATTCTCTCTTTGGCGATGTTTTCGTATCGTTTTTGCAGATCGCTTGGCAGCTTCTCCTTGTAGTGCTTGACGATTGCACTCTTGTCTGTCATGTTATAAAAGTAGATCATCCCTATAATAAATATAGCAGATATCATGCATGAAATAGAACAGGCCATTTTATATAATGTACAGAGAATTATATAAAAAAGATAAAACAGTAGATAGAACAAAATATTCATAGTCTATCCGTGTAATGCCTTGAATTGCTTTTTGCACGAATTACATTGCCTGAAAGACCCGTCCGCAGTTAAGGCAATAGACGCAGTCGACGGACAAAATGCGCACCGACTTGAAAATCGCGTTTGCAACCCGTTGTTATTTATGTAGTTGCTAAATGACTGAAATTGATAAGCCGCGCCTAATGGCGTCTGTTGGAAGTTACCGTAGTTAAATATATTGGAATTGCTCATACTTATATAGAGCAATAAAATAATCAAACAGTTTTACCGAATTGCTTTACATAAGGTGTAAACGTTATATTTTAACACGTAATCTGGTATGAATCACACTCAGACTTGTGTTTTTGGTATCCATACCACGCAGTATATCCTTGTTGCTTCCACACAGTATATGCACAATTTGCATTATGTTGGCAATCAAATAAACTAGAACACGCAATATTACATTCATTATATTTTGATGAAACATCCCCCGAACACCAATAATGACTATTTATCTGCATAAGTCCATAATCGGTAGAACCATCAGTATTTTTGTTTGTAGCATTACAATTAAATGAACTTTCATATTTACTTATACACACCATTGTTGGTAGAGCGTATCCAGGAAACCCTGCTTTTTGCAAATAATAATATACTTGACATTCACTCAAATAAGACGATCGTAACAGATTAGTAGAATAAATGATGTCCAAATTATACTTGCAGTTCGTTTGTGAGACACTTTCATATTTAAACTTATAATGATCTAAAAAATCAATAACTTCTGTATTATATAATTCAAAAAAAGAATTAATATTTCTTACCAATACCCATAATGATATATCTGACGGAGTTGTAATAATACTATATTGATACTGATTGTTTTTAATTTCACCCAATTTAATAACCCAGTAGGGCGAATCAACAGGAACACCCTCAAGATGAACTGTTAGTTTACCAGGTTCGGATATATTTTTATAATAGCCATATCCTGTAATTTGATCAATTTCATTATGTTTATCTATTTGTGTATTTATAACATTAATATTTCCATTATCCAAAAGCCCATAATCAGCAGTAATACAAGTGCCATAACCTTGAAAAACAACATTAGTTGGTGCTTGATATACAAGTAGCCAATGACCTAAATATTTTTTAACATCAAGTTGTGAAACCGGTATTATAACGTCTGTGCAATTTACAAAAACAAAATACAATAGCAATATATAATGAAACATTATGTATATTATATAGATTAAATATATACAATTTAATATGCACTAAATTATTTTAAAATAATTTATTAATATATAATGAATTATTTTTTACTATATATATACGCCGTTTTTACTGCCAAGATTATATTTATAATACTTGCGACAACCCATGCATATTTAAAGGTGACCCATCAGACGACATCGGATTTAGACATGGAGGTCGTATTCTGGAAAGGAAGAGTAGAATTTATATTCGTATTTTTAATGGCATGTTTATTAATCTACCTGTTTTTTCCCTCATCTAACAAGAGCGTTGAAATAAGCGGGGCCACCAAGGAATTATTGTACCTATTTGGAATCGTTGTATTAGTCACCGCAAAATGGGGCGAATTCTTTAAGGAGTCTCCAGCCTTCATTCGACTGCAAAGTATTATAGGAATAAATTACTAAGCCATCGTCTAACTATTCTCCCTCCCGCCTTGCTCATCGATTAACATAACCGCCATAGCCGCATAATTGTGGAGATCAATTAATGTGTCTCTTAGACTTTCCGAGTCTACCAATGCAACCCCCTTCTTACTTACGGAGAGCAGCCGCTGAATCTTGTCACCCATGCGCACAATAACTCCCACTGGCCCATAAGTCGCAAATGCATCCCCGTAATCCGCATTTTTTCGCGCAAACAGCGCAAGAGACTCGTCGTGGACGGCTTTCATTTGACCAACTCTCGTTTCCGAAGTTATAGCGGGCGTTATAGCAGGCGTAAAGGCAGACATTATAGCCAACATATGTTGTTATTTCTAAATAATAACAACATGCAATACAATATTGTGTTAACATATTCAAAATAAACCGCAATAATGATAATAATTCTACTTTACAAACACGAAACAAAATTATTACATACGCTTTCTTTGCGCCAAATAGCCCGCCGCACTTCTGCCAACCATGCCAACGTCGGCATGCGGCTTGTAAATAAATGTGCCCTTACTCGTAGTATAACAAAAGTTGCTAGAGCACCCATTGTACATTTTATTATATGGAAGATCTACTGTGTCGAACATAGTTTTAAAGTTGGTCGCTTTGTTTAACCTATTTGACGGATAAGGGGTTGTATAAGATGTGGCCAGAGTGAACATTATAATATTAGTGAATAAAATTAAAATTAATATTATAAAATAGGATGTTTATTTTCGGCCGCAAGAACCGCAGCTGGCGCTGGGACCATTAACACGACCAATGATAGGCGCGTTTAGTGCGGTAGACGTCCTGGGGACAGGCGCCAAGTTCGCAGAGGTGGGAGCGCGTGGGGCAAAAATGGGGGCAACGTTGCCCTTGGGTATAACCATTGACATTTTAATCGGCATATTATAAATAATACAAATATTATTATTATAGCCAAGGACGCTAAACTATGGTCGCCCCTTATATTATGCCAGTATACCAATACGATATGGCTCAAGCATAGCAGCCGCTTGGACTGGATTGATATGATTTGCGATGAATACCGCGGTTACGTCCTGCCCACAGAGCCCATCAAACGAGATGGGGTGTCCGCCTCCCTGGACGTATGGCGTGATGTTGTAGACGAAGCCATACAGCGCGACCCAGCAATCAGATAACGTGTTGTGCATCGCAACATCGGCCAGAGTGTACACGCAATTTGCAGACGGGTCTGGGTACCACAACGGATTATTATAGATTTGTGCCGATTGATCGTCCTGAGTCCATGTTGGGTCGGTAGAGATACAATTGCACCCATTCACTATGTTCGTTTTTGTAGTCTTTGCGCCATAAACGGGCACAGCAGGGTTAAATGGTATTGGTACGCCAAATCCACGCGGAATAACCCCACGTCTTAGAGGCCCCTTACCCTTTAATCGATTTAAATATCTATCGTATGAGTTGTGTTTAATATCGCACCCCGCGCCCCCGGGACTTTGACTGCCAGGCTTGCTGGACGTGACAGAAGTATGCCGGCGGTTTAAACTATTGTTGCTTCCAGTAGGCACAGTTACTCGTTGAACGCTCGGTACAGGTCGGTCGCTCATTTGATTCCAGCACACACCATAAAATCCGGCGTTGGGGTCTGCGCGCGGTTTGCTATATGCAGTTAAAGGGCCTAAATTCGCCGTATAGAGGGAACCGTCTACGCGTACCGTATTTTGAATCAGCTTTAATTTCTGATATTGGTCCGCAGGAGTGTTGCCCGTTAAGTTTGTATTACAGACCCGCCATCTATAATAAAACGGTGGCAATCCCCACAATTTACTTGGCTCATTAAATACTATTGCGGTCTTTGAACACGACATTATATATATAAAAGGGGATTATATTATTTATTTAAAAATTGATATTAAATAACGGTAAATAAATATATGCACCCAACAATGAATAGGCTCTCAAATAATATTCCAAATAAAATAAAACAGCCGGCCCAGTGCTGTGTAAATTGCGGCAAGAGTTATATAAAAAGAGTAAATTTAAATAAGCACCAGGCTATTTGCGATCTCATACAAAAAGGGCGCGAGCGATCCAGGAACGCAGAGGCTGATGTGGAAGAGGACATACCAACACCAGGAAAGATGTTTCAGATGTTAATTGAACTTAGTCAAAAGTATACTAGATTAGAAGAGAAGATGGAAGAGGTCAACAAATGGGTTGTTAAAAAGAAGAAGAAAATAAACGTGCTTGATTGGTTAAATGCAAATGTGGCGCCAAACGCGGTATTTGGAGATATCGCGGACAAGGTGGAGATTTATGATACTGATATAAAGTTGATTTTAGAACAGAACCTGTATGATATATTAAACAATGTATTTTCCAGAAGTATTTACAAGTTTAATGAAGGTGAGAATCCTCTATTTGCTTTTGTCCAGAAGAACAATGTATTTTATATTTACAATAATGATAAAGTGTGGGTTGAATTGACCAAAGACGTGCTGATAAAGTTTTTGAACAAGGTTCACATGAAGCTCATTAAGGTGTTCTTCGAGTGGAAAAGACAAAAAACAAATGATATAAAGTCAGACGACGGATTTGCAACACTATGTGACAAGACATTGGTAAAATTGATGAGTATTGAATTTAATAACGATGCGACATTATCGCGAATTAAAAGCGCCATGTACGCCAAAATGAAGACAGACATGAAAGCGCTCATTGAATATGATTTTGAATTTTGACCATAACAACTATAACCATAATTATAAAGAATTATAAACAATTATTTTTTCTTGGGCGCATCTGCAACATGCTGATTATTGGTTTTGCGACTATTTTTGTTTTTTTCTATCAACTCCTCTCTAATCCGAATAGACTTTTGATTATAGACGCCTTTCCCCTCTTTTCCTTTTCTCCCCTTGGTCTCTTGACGCGTTTTCGGTTCTCGGTCCATTATACTTATGGATACACTTATAGATAGTTGAAATATTCTTCTATCTATAAATTCAATTCAATTTTTTATGTAAATGCCGCCCAGCATTCGTTCCATTTTATACTAACCATATCATATGCTTATAAAATTTAAACAGAGGGGAAGGAGGGGTCCATTGCGATACCGCAGATTCCCGGGTCGTTGGTGGACTCGCTACGAGCAATCTTCACGTATCCCTTGTCACCCCAAGAAGTACCCCAACTATTCTTGACCAACCAGAACTTTTGTCCATTGTCCTCGCCGTAGCCAACAATGAGGACACCGTGGTCCAAGCTGGTTCCGCAGCTGGAGGAAGTCAAAATACCGCCGGAATAAGACTGGAAATACTTGGTGTCTGCCTCAATGGCAATCGCGACGGGTTGTTGTGCGACGGCACCCTTCAAGGAAATCTGGTCATTGGGGACCACATCCGAGCAGGATGACAAGTGTGCAACCGCAGTGCACTTCTCGCAAGTTCCGTCCTTTGCAGTGTAAGGATAGGCAGAAAGGGAGCACTGTCCGTGTTCAATAATGTACTTGAACGCACCCTCCATCTGACCTCCGTTGCAGCCCATGCTGCCATACTTAACTCCGGCACAATCAACCAACTCTTGTTCGGCCAAATTAATAAGCTGACCCGTAGAAATCGCCCAGGCACCCTCCACTGCGCCGGTGGAGGAGAAGGTCCAGCATGAGCCGCATTGGCCCTGGTCCTTTACAGAGGTTACAGCACCCTTTGAGCGCCAATCAATAGAAGCAGGCGCTCCGGAAGCACTGGAAGAATAGGTTTTGCATCCAAAAGACCCCACTTCCTGTTTTAAACCACTAACATATTGTGCCTTGAACTCCTCGGGGGTCAAGTCTGTAAATTGATTCACGCCCATGGTAAAATTTTGGGTGTGGTCCAAGTTATGAATGATAATATTACGGAGGTTTGCACGGAAAACCTTGAATCGCTCCTCCAATTCCATAATTGTTTCGTATTTTTTGCTAAATCTGTCCTGGAAGTTGGTAAATTGCTTCCATTCGTCCCCTTCATTCAAGAAGGCGGTTAGCGCACCGCCACGAAGACCGCGATCTGCAGCGGAGCAGAGGGAAACTAAGGAAGCAACAAAAAAGAATATCTTGAACATTCTATATACTTAGCTATAGAATAAAGTTTCTATTATGTTTTCAAATATATAATAGTAACATATTGTTCAACTACTCCACACCTCACCCCCTTAGAAGTATTTTGCGCGGAACTCATCTGGTGTCATAATAGCAATTCCAAGTTTTCGAGCGTCTGCCGCCTTTCCGGTTTCATCCTCTTTATCTTTAACAAGAACGATGAAGGTATTTTTGGAGACACTTGAACCCAACTTCGCCCCTACATTCTTTAGTTTGTCTTGAAGTTCCCCGTCTCTAAATCCAGTCATAACAATTGATTTCCCGAATAATGGATGTGATTCGTCAACGGCAGCCTTTTTCTCGGGGACAAGTTTATTGTCCAGTCCTGTCTCGTGAATAAATTCGATAAATGCAGGGATTTTCTCTACAAATGCTTCGGCTGTTTTAGTGGACATGCCCTTAATTTCGGCAATTCGCGTCACCTTCCCGCTCGCCGGTTCCTTGGACACTAAAATGGTAGGCTGTGCTTCCATAATCAGTTCCAATCTCTTGTCGCTAAACCCTCTGCCAAATATGTTAGATGCGGCCATGATAGCTACAAGTGGTGCCGCACCCAATTTCTCTCTAATTCCATTGTAAATTTTCGCCGCCATTGTCTTTTTAAAGCCTTCCACGTGAAGGAAATCGTCCATGGTCATCTTAATAATTTTCGGGACGGTATCAAATCCGGCTTGAATAATGCGTGCAACATTTCCGGCACCAAGTCCGTCAACTTCAATGCCCTTGAAGAACCCTGTAATGTTTTTCTCTCTAACAGTCTCATCAGACTCCATATTTTCAAGCATAATATCGACGTGAGTGTCGTTCCACTTATAGGGCACGTTGGGCATCTTTGCCTGATCAGCAGAAACAGTAACCTTACGAATATGAGGAATGACGTCACCACTTCGGATTAATTCAACCACCGCACCCACACCAACCTTGTTGTCGTAAATAAATGCGCCATTAAATCCGGTTGCATATTCAATGCGAACTCCACCAAGATTGATTGGCTCAATTTGGACACGTGGTTTCAAGTATCCATCCTTGCTGGGGGTCCAAATAACGTCAACCACCATGGCCTCGGCAATTTGGTCGGACAGGACCATTTTAAATGCAAACGCATGTTCGGGATTCCCCTCGCGTCTGTCATACTTTGCATCATTCACCACGATTACCCCATCAATTTCGTAAGAGTAGTTTTTCCGCCAATCCACGAGGGTCTGAGACAGCATTTCATTGGTCAAACTGGTTTCCACCTTGTACAACACAGTCTCAACATCAAGAGTAGACAAGAACTCCATTTGCGCGGATGGTTTTTTATCAGGGACAATAACCTCATAGGCCACGAAATGCAAATCGCTAACAGCGGCGTTTATCGTTTTCTGGTTTACCAACCCAGAAACCATATTTCGTGGGTTCGCAAAGGTTGTCTTATATTTTGCGATGAATACCTCCTTTGGAATAATGAACTCGCCGCGAATAACAACGCCCTTTGTCTTTGGCAACCGCAAATGCGGTATCAGGTGGCTGACATCCTGTCCAACCTTTCCATCGCCTCTCGTATACAACTTGGGTATAGGTCCCTCCGTTGTATATAGCCCACTAACCCCATCAAGCTTGCAAGACAATACGTAAGGTCCCTTATATTTCGCAAGCCAATTTGCCAGCGCGTGGGTATCCGGTTTAATCTTATCCATTGATCCCATAAAATAGGGGAGGACCGCCTTATTTCGCTCTACGGGAGCACCGATTTTATGAACATCCTTGTTGGCCGGGTATTTTGTAGCAATAAAATCCTGCAATATGTCGTATTGGTTGTCCGTCATAATGGGTTGTGCATTGCGATATAAAACGTTGGCAAGGTTCAACATGGAAGTCAACTGGTTCTCGTTCAATGTTTGTAGATGGCTGATACCATTGGCCTTGAATGTATCTATTAAACCGGCAACATTTTTGTCAATTACAACATTTTCAACCTCGTCTTCGCTTTCGCTTTCTATAGGCGCTTCTATAGATGGCGATTTTTGCTTGATAACAACCGCGCGACCATCCGTCCGTTCTACGGGAGTCTTATATGCCATGTGAAGATAGTTGAAAATATCCTTTTCATCCTTGAAAGTGTGCGCAACCTTCTCTCCCTTCTTCTTGCCCTCCATCTTGTAGAGCCCATGTTCATTCATTGTAAGCCCCATCTGAAGCGCTTGGTGGCGCATGACTGTATTGAAAATCTTACTTCCAGTAAAGTAGAGAACGGAAAATGGGTACTCCTCCGGGGTGGTGTATAGGAAATCAACTCTTCGTGCAGAATCGGAGGATGGAATTTTGGCAATAACCAAACATTTGGTGGGGCCTCGTGACAAAACCTCCAATATGATTTTCTGATTGATAAGCGTATCGATAAACCGAACAAATACCTTTGGGTCATTTGCAGTAATGATTACGTCAATATCTCCCGAATTTTGAGCACCGCGTCTATAAGACCCTACCACCTCAAATCGCGGGTCGTCATTTGGGTCCTTAAGCAGGGTCGAGAACATAAAATTGTGGTCAAAGATGGATTCGTATTCTTCAATTTCGGAGCGAGGGATGCGCTTTAAAATGTCCTCATAATAGCGAAGTCCCACCTTTTGAACATCATTTAACATTTGTGTGTTCTCACGCAACTGCGCAATTGTCGTAACCCCCTTGTCGACCAACTCCTTGGCCTTCTTGGGGCCGATTCCATAAACGTCAGCCAAAATATTTATCGGGTTATTTTTCTCTCTTTCAAGCACCTTCAATGTGCCAGTTTGCATATATTCGGTAAGTTTATCCATGATCGTAGACCCTATACCAGGCTTTCCTGTCAACTGTTCTGGGCTCAAAATGTCATCGGGGAATGCCATAATTGTTTCCTGAGCCTTTTGATATGCTCGCGCACGAAAGGGCTCGCCCTGCTTCAACATAATATCGGCAAGTTTCTCCATAAGTTCAATAAATTTTTCATTCAAACGACCGCTTGGTAAGGGTTGTGCTATCGACGCCATTGGCTTGATATCTTGTGATACCTTTAAATCTGTTTTCTGCTGTCCTTTTTTCTCAGTCTTCAGGGACTCATTTTTTTCTTTTATTTCTTCTGTGGAGGAGGATGCGATAATGAAGCGCTTCTTTTTTGTTTGCCCTCGTTTTACCTCCGACTTAGTGTTTCCCTTCTTTGTCTTCGGCGAAGTAACAGGCATTAATGATGACGATTCAATTATAATTTGCCGCTTGTGGGTTGGTTTCCTTAACCTCCCTACTGGTTTTCTCTCTGTGGAGGAGGATTCAATAATAAATTTTCGTTTCCTTGTGCCCCCGTGCATTATATAATTCGTATATAAAAAAATGAATAGGGTAGCACACCTGCACAATAATACAAACACAATAATATAACTCCACGTATACTGTAAGATGAGCGCAATTAACACTCGGAGAAATTTTTTCAGTAAAAAAGGATTGGCCTCACAAGACCCCTTTTTATTTTTTATTTATTTTTTAAATATGTATTTTATTAAAACTAAACTAACTAATCTACTTTGCGCTGCTGATTGATCCGGCCATCGCCGCAGTCAAGGCTGCTGTCTTAGAGAACTCGGCCTGATAAATATGATTGAGATGGGCCAACTTCATCCGCATATCGACATTCTCGCTCTCAATTGCGCGTACATAGCGGCTGTCTATGGTAATGAGGAACTGCTCCTGTTCATCCATGAGTTCTTGTAGTTCGTAGAGCCTGATAGCATCGAGCGCCTCCTTTGTGAGAGCCTCGTCGAAATCATTTTCAAGGTTAATAATCGGCATCTTTTCAGCGAGCATTGGCTCTTTGCGGGCAGCCTTGATTGGTGCATTTGGCGCAATAGCCTCTCCGGTACCAGTCTTTCTTGGGGTTACGATAGCAGGGAATTCATCGCTGCAGGCAATACGCGGCATGTTTGCGCGGGCCGATTTTTGGCCCTTGTTTTCAAGAACAATCCAATACCAAGGATCGTCATATACAATACGAGCCTCTTGATTTGGATCAAGAATTCGCGCTTGAAGATTCACCGTAGCATGGTTATTGTGCCAGGCGTGAAAGTGAATGTACACGGCATTGTAGGGTCTGCCGTCGTGGCTCTTTTTGGACACAAAGTCAACCTCCTTGACATGGCCAACATATTCGTTAAATACTTTGGCAACATCGGTCTTGCTGTAATTAGCAAAGACGTGAGGGACGTAAAGGCTGATATTCTGAATGGTGGACATATTTTGATAAGCTTAATGCAGTTTGTTGTCTTAGACAAGTGCAATTAATTATGCTGCTAATAAGCATTTCAATTTTTTTTATTCTTGTGTAAAACAACAACCACTAACATTTTATAAATATCGAAATATTTATTTACTGAAAATTCGGCACTGAAAAAAAGGCACCAATTATAGATTTTTAGTTATTGCAAAAAACTGTAATAACTAAAAAAAATTGAATTACTTTAAACACTGTTCTGGAGTGAACAAAAAGTTTTATCAACGTGTTCTTTGAACCATTAATATTAAAATGTCTGCACCAGCTGAATGCCCGATTTGTATGGATGAAATCGACTTCACCAAAAACTGTGTCACGACGGAATGCGGCCACTGTTTTCATGCGCGATGTCTGATGACCAGTGTAGCGCACAATGGATTCGGATGCCCATATTGCCGCACAGCTATGGCCGAGGAAGTCGAGGAAGAAGATGAGGAAGAGGATGATTATTTGGAAGACGATACAATCATTGAGGAGACCTATAGCGATAATGCTTTACGAGGGCTACGTTTCTTCATGAATAACCTTGCAGGTAATGCGCACGACGAGGACGATATTGCCGATGAGGAATCTGAATTAGAAGTCACGGTTGAATTACGTCGTCACTTGTACGGCGACAATCGCTCAAATGATGATGACGAAGAAGAGGAGGCAAAACCATCTGCAGAATACATAGCACAAACCCTTTCTGACCAAGGTGTGACGGTAGAGCAACTTGTAAAGGCGCTCCTGATTGACCACGAAGAATATGAAGATGAGGAAACATTTGAACGTATAAATGACGAGCTATTTGGTAAGCTGCGAGTCATTATATCCAACTATACCCCAGGCGCAGAGGCTAAAATTACACCAGAGGTAGACGAGCATCAAATTGCTTCGCAAGAAACCATCATGGTGGATGTATAAAAATATCAAAATAAAACATTCTATTTAAGTTATAAAAAAATAAATAAAGATACTGGCTTGTAAATACAGGCCAATATCTTTTTCATTTATTTTTATTACTTGAATATTGGTCATAATAAAAAAATTGAAATGATTTTTATAAAGGAAGCATACAATTATCATATACCATAGGTTTCGTTCACAAATGAGTATTAGCAATCAGTCTTGGGTTCTTCGCCAGAATTATGGTGCAAAAACAAATCAGTCCGATATGAGGGAGCTGATTATGACTCAAAAATTTGTTACTTGCCCCTGGGGAGGATGGGGAGTACACCGTCAAAATGTTATAGATGGAATTTATAATGATCGTATGCCCATTCAAGTTGGGCGGTCTTCGCGAGGTCAGGATAGACGATTCGTTGAGGAAATGGCAATCGGAGACATTGTTGTGATCCCCTTTGTGGGAACCAAGGAGTGTATCATTGCGAAGATAACATCGGATGTTGAGTATGCAATTGACAGCGGACTCAAGTGGAAAGAGGAGAACGGTCAAATACATCTGGGAGACAACGATGGTCTGCCATTTCAGCCGGTTGGTCGGCGAATAGAGATTATTCGCGATAGTTTTATCACGGCGAAATCATTTGGCCCGATGACGCTTACTAAATTGAACCGGATATTGCTTCTAACTCATTCTTCTTGATAAACAATAAACCATAAACCAGTATAAATTTTATGTGCTGCAAAATAACAATTATTTTAAAAAAAATTGAGAAACTTTTTTATTTTGGAATTAATGTTAACCAAACACAATACGTGTACCTTAAAGTATCAAAGTATCAAAATGGACGGACTCAACTGCATTTATATTCCTCGCATTTCAACCCTCGTGCCAAGCGAGGTGGTAGCGCGCGAGCTTGAAAATTGCGGAATAGGTCGTGTTAGTCGTGTGGACTTTGCGCCAATTACCAAACAACCTGGGTTTGGTAAAGATATTGACTCGGTAGTGAGATCAGCATTCGTTCATTTTAAAGATAGTTTTGTAAATGAATTAACATCGGAAATCATGCAAAAGTTCAAGAATGGCGAGGGCTATCGCTTCTATCCGGACTTCTGCCCACCCCCCTATTTCAGGCGCGAATATTGGCTATTGCTCAAGGCGACCAATCCTATACCAGAGACAACAATGACTAATGCGCAAATAGTGAATAACTGCCATTTGCTGGAGGTCCGTGTAGAAGAGCAGGCGCAGATGATTCGTCAGTTACAAGAGGCGCTGGAACGTGTTTACCAAGAGACCGCTGGCAGAATAGCTGTATTAGAGGCGACAGTTCGCGGACTAATCCCGCAGCCCTACTCCTATCCGCCCACATTCTGCGAAGAACAAGAACCCTCACTGCGCAGATATGCCCGCATTACTCCGGACCTAAGCGGAGAGCCGCATACAGAGTATTACGAGTCTGAGTTGGATGATTACGACACAGATGATGCCAACTACAATGCATGCGAAGACGCGACAATCCTGACTCACGATAGTATGCCAGCTCTGGAAAAGATGTCGATTGGATCAGAAAGAAGCAACATATCAAGCGAACTATGTGGAAATGAATGAATAGGTAAAAATAAATCAAAATAAAAACAAAAAACACCGAGTCGGAGCAAATTAGATAATAATATTATAAACAGTAAAATAAGTAAATAAAAACTTTTTTGTCGGGCGTTATTACATGTATAGATTCATTAATAAGACGAGTATACCGAGGCCGATAACCGCAAATAGACATGTTCCCATGATGCAAAACCCAGACACACCTGCAAAGACAGTGTCTCTTTTTAGTCAGCCATATTTAGACACGTATAACCAGTGTTATAAAAACATTGTTGTATTAAATCGGCTGCCGCAAGGACCTCTGGCAGAACTGGTCGTAAGAGTGAATTTCCCTCCGCTGAGCGAATTTAGTCAACCCGGACCGTGCATTCGCTCAAAACAGTGCGGGCTTGCTATATCATCCTTTGGTATGGGGTGCGGAAAAGGTTGCAACAACTTAATGGTAGTTGACGAGGTCCCCGATTTAATTTCTTTTTTGGTGGAAAACGGATACACTGTGGACACCAGTATAACAAAAATGTTTAACGCAAGCGATATACGGTTTGATACAAATACTGGAAATAAGTTAATATGTTTTGTGACATATCATAGTTAAATTAAATTAAATTCTAAAAAATTAAAAATTGATTTAAAATTATGCGATAATTATAAATCAATCTAACATGTCGTCCGAGCCAGACTTTGCAACATTAAATATAAATATACCTGTGGCGGTGAGAAATTATTCCCTTGAACAGAAAAGGGAGGTCTATGATTATTTGCGCGAAATGGATGAGCATCATAGAAAGGCGTATAATATTGCGATAAATCATTTGGAAAGTTCATTTGATATTTATAGAAGCAACGGGTTTAAGGAGTGGAAGCAGGCGCGTCCGGCTAAATAGCCCTGCGTCGTAGTCGCCTCGTTGTTCCTCTTATTTTATTATTTTTGGTTTGTATCCGCGGGTTTTCAAACCTGGCTATCTCTAATCGGGTTCTATTTTCAATTTTTTTCCCCGCTCGCTGAGCCCGTGCAAGTTCAGCGAGAGCCTGCTTCACATTTTCATGCCCGCCGCCTCTTGGTACATTGGTCTCTGGATTCTCTATAACTTCTCCTGCGGGGCTCTGGTTTGCAGCCGCGGTCGCCGTTTTGAGACCCTGCTTCACATTTTCAGTTATATCGAATATAGCCTTTGATGTAGCAGTAGCTGCGTTGGATCCCGCTTCTGCCGCATCACCGACCGCTCTGGAAACGTCATTCGCAATTTTACCCACTTCCATTACAGCACCCACCCCCGGGACTGCTGCCATAGCATCAGTAACCACTTTAATAATGCCAACAGTTATTGCCGATGTCGCCTTCAGTCCTGCCTGGCTCAGTATGCCCACAAGTTCGGTAAGTGGTTCTCTCATTGCTTCTACAAGTATTTTTGCATAAATAGCGAGTTCATCGCCTGCTAAACGAGCCTGTTCTTGCAATTTTGGATCCTGCAATTTCTCGGCAACTCGTGAAAATATATCGGTCACCAATGCAGTCGCTCGTGCGGCTTCAACATCTACCGTTGTTTGCACACCAGGGGTTGCTAAAACAGTGTTCACTTGGTTCAGAATCAGCGCGAGCCCTTTATTCAGTATATCGGCGGCCGTTCGTCCGGCCTGCTTAAGCCTTGAATCTGGTTCTTGCGCTTGCGCTTGAGCCACTTCTCTACCTGCAGTAGGTTCAAGTGCGTTTAATGCCTTAGTTAGTCCTATTTTTAAAGCTGGTTTAAGTAAATTTACAACCTTATTTGCAAGCTCGGTAAAGATTCCTTCGTGTTTAATAAACGTCTTTTTGTCCATTTGTGGGCCCTGCACCGGTGCCATTTGTCCGCCATAATATTTTCGGGTCGCATTTCTTCCCCGTTTGAATCGTTTAGTGTTATAAGTCATACTTATATTATAGCAAGAAGTTTATATTAGTGTACAACCGGTATAAATTATATATTCTATCGTTTATTCGCGAGACCCATCTTCTTGAAGTCGGCAAAGGTCATTGCCAGTTTCTTATCAACAATCTTTCTGTCAATCTTTTTTATAAAGCTAAAGTTTGCCATTTTACCCTCGTATGTATATCTATTCGCCCGTTCCTTTAATACAGCATCATTTTCGGGTTTTTCCGCAGGTTGTCTACTCGGCCCACTGTTTTTGGGAGGAGCGCCCGTACTTACATGTCCCGTTCCAGCCTCCTTATTGTAACTTTTAAACTTAGCAAAAACCCGCTTCTTTTCCTCAACTGGCTTGTGATTTGCAGCCGCGTCTTCTCTTCTTTTTTTGTCTGCCGCTTCTTTTTCCTCCTTCTCTCTCTTTGCTTGTTCATTTTTCTTCTCCGCAAGCTGTATCTCCTCTTCTGTGTTTATAAAAATAGGTCTACAATCAAAAAATTTCACATACTTCCTGGCCACTACGTCTAAATACCTATAGGGGATTGTATTATCGCTATAATATTTAAATGTCTCGCGCTCTTTATCGTATATCATCAAGACGTTTCCAACCGGTGTGTGTTCCATAACATGACAATTTTTTAGTTTATCCAATTTGCAATTTATCATAAACTGCCGTGCATTTTCTGCCGCCTGATTATTATTTTGCAGTTTCCCCTCATCTGTATCCATAGAATTCTTTAGTGTGTCGTCCTCTTCCAACAAACCGTCTCTCTCTTCGGTTAGCAGTTGTATTGATTGTTTATCTAATTGTTCCAAATTACTCGTATTATCGTCGTATTTACTTAGCTCTGTCGCTATATTGTGTAAACGAACCCCTATCTCCTTCCGTCTATTCGCAAAGGAATCTGTAATCACCTTTAAACACTCACTTGTCTTTTTCACCATCGCTTCATCATTTTCATCAAATTTGAACTCTTTTTCTAACTGTCTAATTTCCGCAAGATACTTGTCTTCGTACCTAACTTTAATAACAGGTTCCTCTACAGGGACATTTTGAACAATATTATCAATAACGGCTACATCATGCAATTGTAGCGCCGCCCGATATAGGTTTGAAATTAGCACAAATAGATTGGGCGAAATACCATATCTATTAAAATACCAAATTGCGACGAATGCGAAAAAAATAGAACCCTTGTCCATTAATGTAATATTTGTCGTAGTTTTAAATAGTTTTACACTTTTACATTTGAAATATCGTTTATGTAAATTGTATAAAATCCGGCATTTCAGATGTTTTTTAAAATCAATGTATATAAATGGGAACATATTTCACAGACAAATTTTCACTTTTACATTTTGCTGTCGGTATAATTGTATATTATTGGAACATGTCATTTATATTATGGTTTATACTACATATGATATTTGAATATGTTGAAAATACAAAATATGGTATGAATATTATAAATAAATTTTCGTACTGGCCCGGAGGTAAAGAAAGGGCCGATTCCTTAATAAACAGTTTAGGTGATCAATTCTATGCATTACTTGGTTGGGTTTCTGCATATATTGTTTGTAGTATGTAATGTAAATAGTTTAATTGTTAATTACTTTCGTTCGCCCGCCCGCCAAGCCTTTCTAAAAACAACGCACGCACATCAGCAGACAAGTCTGGTAGCGGAATCAGCTCGTAATTTTGTTCTTCTGCGTCAGGGTGAAGCCGAACTAAGAAGAGGTCTCGCACAGTCCTGCCATATTTTGCCTCTATAATGGTCTTGTATGTGTTTAATTGCAGCGCATAATGCCAGAAGTTAGAATCAGGCAAATGGCAGATTTGTGGAGGCAGTGCAAATTTGTTAAAATTATTGACTCGAGTAATATTTTTAGCGCGCTTCCAATCATAAATGGAAAGGGTCCCGTCTTGATTCTCATATACCATATCTATCGACCCAGAAATTTTTACGTCTTCATGGTAGATAACCCATTCAGTGCGAAACGGCTTCAAATTGGGGAAGTCTTTGACGAAATTTATAAAATACTGCCATTCTAATGGGCGACTTTCATGAGTGTCACTATGATTGCTCATATAAAGGGCATAAAGCTCCTTATTAGTATACTCGCCGTCAAGTCGCGGCTCGTTGTTGAAACATTCAATTTCAAAATGGAGGTTGGTTCCTGCGCCGGAAACCGCGCTGGCATTGTTTGACCACATTGCCTTTATTTGATCTGCAGTTAGACCCCAATATTTATGTCCTTCTTTCCATCCCTTTCCCCTCATCATATTACTGATAACAGCGTCGGCGTCAAAATGCGGGAAATGTGAGTGATTCCATGTAGTCACCGATGTGTACCTTACATTGGGTTCAAATAGGACAACATATTTGTGACCTTCTTCAAAGAATTGAATATATTGATCGCGGGCATGACAGTTTTTACTTGCTAACACAGGGGATAATGTGGCCATTGTTATATAATTATATTTCTCATTTAAAGGATATATTTATAATCAATTTTATTTATTGGCCGCGGATATTTGCTGTTTGAGTTGAGCAACGTCATGTTTGAGGTCTTGTATTTCTTTAATGAGAACACCAATGAGTCCCGTATAATTTACGGTTTGCAATTCTGCACCATCCTTCTCTCCAGTTACTAAGAACGGATATACTTCTTGTAACTCGTGTGCAATTAGACCGATATCCTGTTTCTGGCTATTTAAATTTGTATAAGTAACGGGTCTTAGATTATCTACTGAAAATGTTTCATCGAGTATGGCCGCGTTTTCTTTTATGCGGTAATCGGATGTTGTATTATATACATTAGCGCTGACATTTCCACTTACATCTAATGCTACAATCGGGTTTGTCTTCCCTATGCCGACATTATATGCAGTTGATGTTGGATATAGAGAAGTCGTTGACAATGTCCAATAGGGTGTCCCAACCGGTCCGGTAGCGCCAACTGGTCCAGTAGCACCAATAGTTCCGGCAGGTCCCGCAGGTCCAGTAGCACCAATAGACCCAGCAGGTCCAGTAGCACCTATAGTTCCAGCGGCACCTATAGTTCCGGCAGGTCCCGCAGGTCCAGTAGCACCTATAGTTCCAGCGGCACCTATAGTTCCGGCAGGTCCAGTAGCACCAATAGTTCCGGCAGCTCCAGCGGGTCCAGTAGCACCAATAGTTCCTGCACCTCCAGCAGGGGCTACAGCCGGGCCTGCAGGGCCAGTAGGACCGGTGGGTCCGGTCACATTACTGCTTTGAAATAGTGGTCTTGCGAATGACATTGTATATTATATACAAATATTTATTAACCCGACAAATTAAATTTAAGTTCCAATATTTAAATATAATCATTTAATATATTATATGAGTTTTGATTTGGATATTAATAATTACACGCAAAATGAACTAGCTGAAATGCTGGAACTCCCGCCAAACTACGACAACAATATTCTTGAAATGAAATTATCGAAATTGAGAGAAAACATTATAAATAACTCCAAGGTAAACAAAGATGTTCAAAATAACACCATAAATTTTTTAGTAAAAGTAAAGAATGTGTTAATAAAGGGAACATCCGAGAAATCAGACCGTAATACCTTTTTAACGGAAAAATTTGCCCAGTTATATAATTCAAATTATGCACTAAAAACGAGCGAGTTGGATGACATCAACGAACATATGGTTCAGGTAAGACCGATGAAGCCATTTTTGATATCAGACCCGGGTGAGTTTTTCCCCGGTGTTATCAATCCTCTAAGAAGGTCAACCATTCGGAAAAATTTAAATATCGATAGCAGATTTAGAGAGAATTACTATTCAACCGCCTCCTCTAATTTCCAAATTACATTGCCTATGAATTTTGATAACGTATTGCGAATGCAATTAAACGCAATAGAGCTGCCTATTACATATTACAACGTGTCAAAACAATACGGCAATAATTTTTTTCAGATAACAGTTAACACCTCAACTGCGATTGTTAGTATTCCAGATGGAAATTACACTGGTGATGGAATTGTGAACGCTATAAACAACCAATTGACCATACTAGGTGGAGATTTCGCTAAGGTGTTATTTTTATTAAATATAAATAATAATTCCGGTAGCGGTCAAATGATGGTAGGCCCAAAGACCGGTGAAACAATTACAGCATTGACACTCAACTTTCAAACGGACCGCCTTGGTTACGATGATAACAGTACTCCTTTGCCATTAAAATTCGGATGGGCATTAGGATTTAGAAATGGTAAATACGTTAACAACTTAAATTACGTATCTGAAGGTGTTGTTGATATGACCGGACCAAGATACATTTATCTTGTGATTGACGACCATAATAATAACGTTAATAACGGGTTTTACAGCGCGTTCAATTCCTCCATGTTAAACAATAACATTTTAGCTCGTATATCACTTCAGTCTCGTCCATTCGACGTTCAAATATCCAACAATTTAAATATTATAACAACCCCGAGAGAATACTTTGGTCCTGTGAATTTGCAAAATATGACCGTTCAATTATTAGACGAATATGGAAGAATATTAGATCTAAATAACATGGACTTTAGTTTCTGTGTCACACTAATTACAGCATATGATGTATAATGCTTATCATTATAAATTAAATAATATTGTAATAATTTATAATGTCAAGTTCATTTAGACCATGTTCATTTAGACCATTTAGACCATTTAACACGTACACGGGGAAAAATACATTTGGGGTACTTAAGAAGTCGCGCCATGCTGGAGACCATATAGTCAACAAGGGTGCACTGGCCTGGTTTTGTCCGCCGAATATTTGTGTGCGAAACAGAACCGGCGTTACGCAGGGCAACTACCTACTATTAAAAAGGGCAAAAGCCCTTTATGTTAACAACTCACATAATCCAGCAAATTTAAATATGAATTTACTGACACAGTTAGATTTATCGGGATGTTCAATTATTATGGACAACACTGGGAATATAGTTCCTGCCAAATTAAGTTTAACGTCTATTCCATACCTTGACTACACAATTGACCCAAGTGGTGTTTTATTTGGAAATACGATTTGTGGAGCTACTAATTTTACCGAATATGTGAGGTATATTGACCCTTCCAATAATCATCTATGTCAGCCGTAAGCCGGTTAAAGACGTTCTATAGCTCCGTCAGTGCGTTAACTTCGACTACTGAGATAAATATATTAGAAGAGAAGGACCGTTCGTCGACTATCTATAATATAAAGAATATGACGTACGTAAGTGCGGCAGTAAGAATTGTAGTTGAACTGATTCTTGCGATAAGACCTACAACATTTTCTGGTATATATTTATTTTTACCTTCTGAATAAGGTACATATGTATTATAATAGTCGTCGTATCCATTATCAAAATCGTCATAGTGTTCTGCAAAATATTCGTAATCATAGTCGTGTTTTGGTTGGTACTGTTCTGGTAACACTGGGAGCAAATTCTCTAAATCAATATAGAAGCCCCACTCATTATCCAAATTATCCAAATTATTTGATATATGTATACGATCAGTCGTACTCATTGTAATTGATATAGTATATACTCATAGTTTTCTTTTATGAGTATATTTCATTTTTAATTATTAATGTAAATAAATCAAAAGCAAATCGGCTTTTACCGTTTTGCTCCCATCTTTATAAGCATTTTTTTTGCCTTACGGGAAATACCTGCGTGTTTGTATTGCCGCGCCCTAATGTATGCAGCGTATACTCCTTTGGAGCTCACTTTGCACGTGTTTTTCTTGCATATCGGGAACGATTTTTTCGGTCCTAAAAAGCACCGTCTGCCACAATGTTTTAACATGACCGTTTTTTGATGATAACCAGGCTTTTCATTCTTCCAGCCTCTCGTAGCTGAACCGCGACCGTTCTTGCGAGTTTTTTGCATTATATATAACGACCCTATTATAAGTTTATTATGAAAGGTATATTATAAGTATATCTAGTATATTATGAAGGGCGCCAAAAATAGTAAGAAAAATCGCGATGACAATGATAATAATAATGTGCGTGCGCGCGACCGTACGCAAAGTTATACTTTAAAGGATTATGGCTATGAGCAGTCACCAAGGTCACCTCTGGCATCAAACAATTCTGCACATACTGTGCCAACTATTTCTACAAATATAAACGATATTATGCAAGAAGATGTATCAACCGATGATGTAACAACTGATTGCTCAAGTAATATAATAGATGTATCTGGAAATCCGTCCCCCACTATAATTACCTTCAAAAAATATACCTACAAGGAGGTTGAAAAATCAATTGATGACAACTACTTTGCTGAAAGCGAATATTATTCAAGCGCATTTGATATACTTGCAACCTACTTGAAGGGACAAAAGCTGATATATATGGAATCCAAGAGTTATTGCGAGTATCGATTGAATTTTTTAATGATGCCGTCTATTCTACTTTCTACTGCTGCAACGGTAATGGCATCTACAATTAAAGAATATTACTGGGGGGTCTATTTTATATCCGGAATTAACGGACTGATTGCATTTTTATTGGCCGTTGTGAATTATTTAAAATTGGATGCCGCGTCAGAGGCACACAAGATATCTGCTCATCAATATGACAAATTGCAATCATCTGTTGAATTTACGTCCGGCAAAATACTATTATTTGCATATGATCCGAGTAACAATGACATGAGTAAAAAATTAACAGATATTGAAACTAAGATAACAGATGTTGAAACTAAGATCGGGGACATAAAGGGGACAAACCAATTTATTATTCCAAGGGAAATAAGAACGAAATATCCAATTATTTATAATACGAACGTGTTTTTAATTATAAAGAAAATTGAAGACATCCGAAAACGCAAGATAAATGCCTTGAGAGAGGTGATGAATCGACGAGGATATTTAACGGCGGTTTTAACATCCAGGAAAAAGAAAGACAAGAGTACTTCTACGCTTGAACAGGAACTTTCAAACCTACAAAAGGAAAAAGAGCGGCACATTAATAATTTATTATTACTCAAATCCGCATTTTCAATCATCGATGACATGTTTATGAAGGAGATGGAGAATGCTGAAGAATATACATGTCTACGTCGGTTATTCTGTTGGTTCAGACCTAAGGAAAAGGGAGGAAACCCTAAAAAACTGAGCACGTTTGTGGAGGATGTAATGGACCCATATGGAAGACAGGATAAGTATTTGAACGAAATGAAGGCGCTTGATGAGAAGGTACGGATTGATAAATTAAATAGAGATACCGTATTTAGTAAGAAAATATTGACAGAGATTCAACAAGCAAACAATCTCTTAAAAAATAATATCACATTTACAGAACATATTTATAGCATGCTTGAAGAGGGAAGAACCCCTACGCGGCCTCAAGAAAATGGTACATTTACTTTGAAAAAGAATAATATCGTCAGATTATTCGGACCTGACATTCAAAATCAAAATAATATTAACATTTCATTTGAAGATCCAGATCTTGGGCATAATTCAGATACGAGGAGTATTCGGTCGGATTCATCAAACTCGCTTATAGATATGGATGTTATTGGTAAGAATTAATACAAAATATCATATTACAACATTTAATGTGTATAATCTTGAAATACATATTAAATTTCCGACTTGCCGGAATCGAACCAGCTACCCCCTGATTACTAAAGCCGATACTACTACAGTCAGGTGCTCTGCCAAATGAGCTAAAGTCGGGTGGCGATGTAAAGCGAGAATTAATGCCGCCTTGCACCCAATATATTATAGAATGGTCTCTTTAAATAGGTTTGTTAATAAAATACTTATATAAATGCATACGGGCATTTCCGCATATTTTAATAAAAAATTGATTTTATTTCACTCGGGGACATTATGTGCAATAAAACAGAATATCAATTTGTCACCCTTAAGTGATAGTACAATGGAGGATACCACATTCACTGTCTCCTGGTGCATAGATAGACGGCCCGGAACGGATATCCAGTATGGAGCAGAAAATTACAACTGTGGGGTAATTTTCATACACGAACGCGTTGAAATCGCGGATGAGCAATATGAATGTTGTGTTTGTATGGAAAATAGAGAGAAAGAAGAAGTGTGTGCGCTCAATTGCAATCATACATTCTGTGCAATGTGTGTAAAAACTATTATGACAGCCTCTCGCGCATTTTGTTGTCCAATCTGTAGGGGCAAAGTGACACGAGTTACGAGTTGTTCCTCGATCCTATAAACAATTATAAAATATTAGAGTATGTAGGAGTTAACGAAAGCTTAGCTTGCGCAGTGTATTTCGGCTCGCTTGAACGGTAGTCGGTGGCCCTGCGTTTGTTGTAAACATTAACTTTGTTGACTTTATTTGAGATATTCTTATTTTCTCTTCTATTTGTCGTTTTCTCTCTTCTGCTACCATTCTAAAATATTCCTCCTTAGTTTTGGGGACTTTAATTTCTGGTTCTGCTGGTGCGGCACCCTGGTAATCCTTGAAATATTTATTATAGATATAACTATGTTTGATAGAAGGGTCAATAGGCTCCTGTTTCTGTGCAGCGTGACTTGGTTGTGGCAAATATTGTTGCTGCTGCTGCGGTTTCTGGGGCGGGTATTGTTGGTGCTGCGGATATTGTTGCTGTTCCTCTGGTTGTTGCGGTCTAAGCGATTGTAATACACCGGTTTTACTTACAACTAAATTCATATTACGCATGATATCATCAAATGATACCCTCTTTTTTTCCGATTTCACTGGTGCAGGTGTCTGTGGCGCGTCCCAATATCTATCTGAATTTATATTTGCGTACGATTCATTTGGGAAACCGCCGCCGTTATTGTCAATCTCCGAAAAAGTTAAATCCATACTTATACCTTCTATTTTTATACGAGATATTTTACATATTGAATAAAATATAATCTGTCTAAAATATAAATATGCTTAATACTTATATTCAAAATAGAGGCCTCATGCAAACTATACTCCACAATAAGAAACGCGAGCAGGTTAACGAGATTCAGTGGGATGCCACTTATGACGGCGAGGAGGCTAATATTTCGTTATCCTCAAACACCGACGGTACGGAAAAACATTATGGTTTGAAACTTGATAACCAGGATTTAGAAACGATATTGAATATTCCGAGTGTTGATATGCCTCTTCATGCGCGGCTTCAAAAGGACTTCGCCGACTCCGCCTTCAGATATGAACCGGTCATTTATCAAATTGAACTACCTCGAAAGAACTCCTCATATGATATGCCCATTGAAAAAATAGTTAAATCAGCTAAGCCAGCCAGTTATTTATCAAGTCCTTTACCAAACGAAGAACTAATTCTCCCGCTTACAATTGACGGAAAACGGCGTAAAAAGCATACTCTTACACCAAAGAAGCGGCATTTTCATAGGAAATCACATAGAACCTATAGAGCGTACAAGAAGCGCAAGAGTAGCTCTAATTCTAAATTAAGTTCCAAATCAAGAACCACGCGAAAAAATATATAATACTATATATATAATGGGATCCATGCGGATGTTTGAAAAGATGGCTGGCGCCAATACGATTATACTCGTTGTCTGTGTTTTAGCCGTAATATTTTTGGTCTATTCCATTTTCGGAACTACAACTGAAGTATATTACTACCATGTGGACGATCTTACTGAAAACTCTAAACTTACTCATATGGAAAGGGACGCGACATACACAAATCATACACACGCGAAAATGTATGATGCCCAAAAGAATCACGTTGGCGCAGTGTCCTCCGTCAATTTTCATCAGGTTATTGATGGCGTAAATCGAGTAACTACGTTGACTACGTTCACGACAAAACGCGGCGCAATTGTATGCCATGTGTATTATGAAACTGACTTAGAAAACCATTATTTACAGGGCATGGCCGCGGATATTACACCTGAACACGAGACGGGTGCGTACAAGGGCAAGAAGGTGACCTTGCACATCGACGGAAAACCCGACGGAGATCGAGAAGTAACTATCCACACATCAAGGAAATTGTTTTAAGCGCGTCCGTATTATATCAATTACAAGCTAAATATTTCTGCTATTTTCAAAAATATTTAATGTAGCCTAAAGTATCCGCATTATCCATACAACTTTGAGGTTTCGCGCTACTTTTTTATTAAAGGTATATATAAATGTCATTTAGAAGGGTTGGTGGTTTAAATTATTCATCTAAACATAACTATGTCTCCAGTTCTAATAACGCAACCGGTAATTTGCTTGTATCCGAAAATGTTGGGCTACAAGATACGTGTATTCATTTTGAAAGTGATATTGATGCGAGTTTCTGTGGATCTACGGGTTCTTCAGGGTCGGGTGCTACCGGACCTACCGGAGCACATGGTCCTACCGGATTTGCGGGTCCTACTGGATTAGAGGGGCCTACTGGCTCACCAGGTACTTTTCAATCCACGATTGTAAGTCAAAATTTAACAACAGTAAGCATTACAGGTCCAGTTGGCACTGGCAGTGTGTCGTTTCTGGAGAGTTTAAGTATACCCACTGCGGGAACTTGGCTAATTATTGGTAATTTTAAGGTTGAGTATCTTATTATTGGTCCATCAACAACTACCACTACGCAGGGTTTTTTTATATCTGGATTTGGATTAGAATACTATGATTTACAGCAGATGGTGGCTAATACTGTTCCTTATGGGGTTACTCTATATAAACAATTTTCAGTATCGGCAATATATAATGGAGGACCAGTAGTATTATCTGGGCATGGGAGTGTAGTTGAATCTCAACAGGGCACAAAGTTTTCAGGAAACGTAACAGCAGTTAAAATCGCATAGGGTATCCAATCCAAAATAAAAGCCAAATAAACGATTTACATGTTAAAATATAAAATTGATATTAAAAAGAATATTAAATATATCATAACAAATTATATAATGGACCTTTCAAGGGAGCAGCAAACTGCATTTGATAAATATGTTCAGGGGCATAACATATTTATTACAGGACCCGGCGGAGCAGGAAAGTCCGCCCTAATAAAAATGATAAACCAGCACGCAGTGTCGCGGTTTAAAAGTATCCATGTGTGTGCTCTAACTGGGTGTGCAGCAGTCTTATTGAATAGCAAGGCAAAAACCCTACATTCGTGGGCAGGAATAGGCCTTGGAAATGGCACAATAGACCAGCTCGTGACAAAGATAAAGAAGAATAAATTTGCCAAGGCATTATGGAAAGGGACTGACATATTAGTAGTCGATGAAGTCAGCATGTTATCATTAAAATTATTTAACATGTTGAATGAAATCGGCAAGGCGGTAAGGGGCAATCTAAAACCATTTGGCGGAATTCAGATGATATTTTCGGGTGATTTCTTCCAGTTGCCGCCGGTTGGCGACCATACCGAGCCCGACACTCAGCGGTTCTGTTTTGAAAGCGATGACTGGAACTCCACATTTCATCGCGACTGCCAGATCCAGCTGGTAAAAATTTTCCGACAAACCGACGAAGTGTATTCAACCATCCTAAACCAGATCCGTGAAGGGAGAATTAAGCGCAAGTCCAACGACCTGCTCCTTCAGTATGTAGGGCGGCCGTTCGACCCCAAATTGGTTGCAGAACCGACCAAATTGTACCCTACACGCGCCAAGGTGGAAAACATCAACAATACCAAAATGTCGGCACTTCTTAGCGAAGAAAGGGACTACAAAATTAAATATTTAAAGGATCTGGAAATGACAAAATCTGAACGGATTAAACGCTGCGAGTTCACAGACAAGGACATCCAGATGGAGTTGGATTTCTTGGCAAGCAATCTCATTTGTGATAAGGAAATGAAATTGAAAATTGGGTCTCAAGTCATGTGCATAGTTAATATTCAATCTGAAACTGGTATAGAAGTGTGCAATGGTAGTCAAGGAATTGTTACCGCATTCTGTGAGGTTACTGGGTGTCCACGTGTAAAATTTAACAATGGCATAGACCGTATAATGGTGCGAAATGTTTGGGCGAGCGATAAAATCCCAGGCATAGGTGTGTCACAGGTCCCTTTAATTCTTGCATGGGCGCTGACAATTCACAAATCACAGGGCGCGACGATGGATGCGGCAGAAATTGATGTGGGTAGCGGTATATTTGAATGTGGCCAGACATATGTTGCGCTATCCAGAGTGAAAAGCCTGGACGGTCTATATCTGACATCATTTGATGCACAGCGAATACGTATAAATAAGAAGGTGAAGGACTTCTACGAATCACTTACATTGTATCATCAGTCAAAGGAGAGTAACGAAGAGGTGTTTGTGGCGGCAGTTATTCCAGATCCAGGGCCAGGCGTTTAACTTAAAAATTTATGAAATAAAACCTCGGTATTCTTTACAGACTTGTCTCCGTCCTTAGCGCTCCCCAAGGATGTATTCAACTCAGTTATGTCCATATTGACAATATTTGTACTATTTAAATTGTCCAAAATTTGAATGGCTTTGTCTAATTTAAGGCCATTTTTTACCGGGGTTCCTGTAGACGGAACATACGCGGGATCCATGGAATCTACGTCAAACGAAACGTGAACTGGCGAATTTCCTACGAACTCCATTATTTTATTTACAGATGCTTCAAAATCGTTGTTTATTTCGTCTGGGGTTAAAAACTTAATATTTTTCTTATAAACCTCGTCTACTTCGAACAAGTCCCAACACCGGCTTCCTATATAAAGCAGGTTCTTAAGAGGTAGTCTGTTTTTTATAAACGGAAATCGTTCGTCTTTGTCTATTCCTGTTACAAAACTTAATGGCATTCCGTGATAATGCTTCGAGTTTGAGCTTTTATAGGTATTTATATCCGCATGGGCATCAAAGTATACAACCTTTGCATCTGGGTGTTTATTTAATGTATCGGCGATTGTTGCAATGGCCATGGAATGGTCACCGCCGATGTTGATAATCTTTCCCTTCAATTTTGCATTGGCATTATATAGCTCATTTATGTTTTTATAAAGGTCTCCTGTATTTTTAACACGGGTAATCTTGTGCTTTTTATGATTTATGAACTTATTTAGCTGCATGGGTGCCTTTTCGGTGCCGGTCTTTGTTTGCCCAAGATTGTGCGGAAATAGAATTATTTGTTTGTAATTGTATGGTTTTGGCCTTGTCTTAAATGTTTTCGCCGCCTTTTTGTTAAACGTATAGCTCCGTTTGGTATTCTTCTTTGGAGGATGACAATCGGTTATGCCAAATAATGAAATTGGTTGCTTCTTGGTTTTGGAGACCATTATATAAATATAAACAGAATATAAAAAGTTTATAAAATTTGTATTACACATTGGACGCGCAGAACTATAATTTTTGTAATATGTTGTCGACAATTTAAGAATTGTATCCTTAACTCAATTAAATTGCGTCATTTACGTATTACTTACTTGAACAATATTATTTATCCACGAAACCCCTTTTTATATCCCCTGGGTACTATTTGTTGTTGACTTTTTGTACCGGTGCGTCAGGGTTTTATCCGTTTTCTATGGCCAAACTCTTGCTGATTCTTAGCAATTACAACATTATCATTCTGAGAATGATGTTTATTATACTTATTCTGATTACATTGAGTCGGTATGTCGTCATCTTCAGCAAAGAAATCAGCCAGACAAGCTCTACGAGAAAATGTTTGTGGGGTGGGCGTTTCAGACATTTATATGATTAATATGTGGGCCTATTTTTATATTTATTTTCATTATATACTAATCGTGGGTAATTTTGTATAAAATAATTAATAATTTTGAATAAAATTGATTACTTTTAAACAGACAATATATATCCATAAATACGCGAATGCAAACCCATATTGATATGGCCTGTGATTATTATGTTGATAGGTGCCTGTTTATCGAGTATATATCGGATACCGGTCGTTATTGTACATTGACAACTGACCTGTCGCGGCAACCAAAGTACATTCGCACCAGAGGAGAGTACTCGTCATATCAGAGAAAATTAGAGCGGAAAATAGAGAAGCACACATATAGAGAAATAATTTATAAGAATAATGAGTGGGCAAGCAGCGAGTATATGACCAAATATACATATAGACTTCAGCGCGAATTTCCCTACATTCGCCAGCTGAAGAAAATGTACATGGAGTTTGAAGCATTCCGGGCAGAGCATTATTAGAAATGCTTTTCATTAGCTTTAAAATAAAATTGAAATCGTAATATCATTTATTTTAAAGAGCACACACAATATTAACCATCAGATTGGATTTAAAATGACAGATGTTTCGTTTACTCCCCAAATTGGACAGTATACACGCAACGATAGCGATTGCCCTACTAATATTAGGGTTGATGATTATAGACCGAGCGATTATAGACGTGATACATTTTCATATCCCGATAGTAGTACAGATAATTGTGAGAAAATGCGTAAAAATAATGAAGAGGTTGTGGTAAATATTTATCGTTATAAATTTACAGAGGATTTTATGCAAGATTTGTTTACTTTTGCAAAGGTGCATCAATACGATCATAGGAAGGATTTTAAGGAGGCCTGGGTGGCGTGGATAGACGCGAATGAAAATATTGTGAACGAGGAAGTGTGCCGTTTGACCAGATTGGGGTATGACGGCGATATTCTGGATAAAATGTTCAAAAGTGCTCGGTATTATTTCAGAAAAAAAAGCACTGAAAAAAAGGCACCAGAACCCAGGCGTGATTATGTATCCGTTCGCAAGGAGCTACTTGAGGCCATTGACGCGCATATCAATAAGAGCATTGGCGGTGCAAACTATAAACCATCGGACGGGTTTGATAACTTTTGTAATAATAATTTAGAACTAATAAAGGACGAGATTAGTCATCTAACTAAAAGCGGGCTTACAGACTCCGAGGAAATAAAGAACAAGATCAAGAAAACATATAAAAATCGGTATTTCTTAGTTATTCGTAAATAAAAATAATAAAGGGACATTCATAGACTAAATAAATAATGCATACAAACATTGAAATAACAAATATAAATAAACATTTTTTTCCCACTTTTGCCGAAAAGAGGGATGAACGGATGGCGTGCAAGTATAACACCAACTTGACCAAGTACTGTTTTTATTCAAAAAATGAGGCCGATATAAGTGATAAAATCAAACAACTCCGATATTATTCAAACCAATTTTTCATTGCCGAGACATATGATTTTGTGAATATCGGTCAATTAAACGATCATGTTGTTGAAAAACTGCAGTTGTCAAACGACGTTAGATACCTAATTTTCAAGTATAAAAATGAGAATTTAGTTGACTTTGACGAGTTTTTGTTTAATATTGTGGAACCAAAGCGCTTTATTTTCAGCGCTATTACATCGTTTTCTTATATTTTGGCGAGTTTACGCACATTAAATGAGAACGGCGTGTGTTTTTTCAACCTATCTCCACAAAATATCGCATTCAATCTTGATTGTGGAGAGAACCCGGTAATTCGTAATTTTCAGTCGAGTCTACAAATTTCTCGGCTAAACGTAGAGTATATTACTAATATTATTAAAGCACAACACGATTACACTCATAAACCATTAGAGGTGCATGTCCTATTTTATCTAATTCAAAATAATCTTTCTACTATTTCTTACTCGTTTATTGAGGAGGTTTGCGAGGAGTTTGTAAAAAAGTTGTCGTTTTTGGTCCTTTTTTCTGAAAAATTTGGTGCGTCGTATAAGGATGCGTGTGTTGCTTCCCTGAAAAAATACATAAATAAGCCACAAACAGAGATAATTCTGGATATATTAGAACATAGCGATAAATGGGATGTGTATAGTCTAAGTGTGCTATATCTACATATCTTTGGAAATATTTCGCGTGTTTTCTCTCTACAACCCTGCTTTATAACTAAAATTACAACAGAATTGTCCAAAAACACTCACCCGAATCCGGCGAAGCGCTCCAGCTTGGACGATTTGTTTGCAAACTATACCAGACTATTCGGCGAGGAAAATGATTGGTCTTTTGCAAATAAATTACCGCGCGAAAAAATGCCTCAATTGTTTGCTATTTTAGGAGAATAATACGATAACAGCATGATTATTGTATTATTACACAAGTTATGTCAGTATGGTCTACTTATTTGTTGGATCGGGTTCTGGATTGGGTTCGGGCACGTCTTTTACCACCTGCCAATGCGGCAGACCGTCCACTCTTTCTGGTTCTCTTACGACTGACGCTCATTGAGCCCATCTCGGCCTTGCGGCGACTGGCGTCTCTTAAGGCGTCTCTAAATTTATAGTTTGCATTCTTGGCCTTGCCCTCTTTGTACACCTTTTGTGTGAATAAATTCCACTGACTTGCTGCTCTACCTCCCTTCATTGTATATATTACACGAAGAAAAAAGCGCAGGCTAACTTTCTAAACCATTGAATAAGATGTTTATTTATTTGGGTGCGAACGATTCTTTATTTTTTTAACAAATATAAGTATAATGGAAGCAAGCTTTGATTTGGATGTCAATAATTATACAACAGATGACTTAATAAAGTTTTTTAAATTGGAACAAACCTATACGCCGTCCGATTTAATGAAACGAGAGGAAGAGTTAGCTACTGAAATATTATCAATGAATAATGAGGGTTACAGTGCAAAACATAAGTTTGACATCATTAATTTTATAAAGTCCGCAAAGGAGGTACTGTTGCTTTTTTATAAAGATATTGAGTCCGATATTGAGATTAAAAAGCAGGCTGTTAAATTTTTGAACCGTGGACGAGATGTGCGAACCGGTAAAATTATTAATCCGCTTGCATCCCATCCTGCATTGGAGACGAATGATGTACCTCCAGAAGGAATTAACGGGTATGAGTATGACGTAAATACCTCTATATACGTGTTTAATACAGCCGGGCGAAACGAGTTTTTTAATTCGGAACCGTCTAATTCTACATTTGATTTACCTATAAAATGGAAAAATGTAATTTCTATTTCGTTAACATCTGCGAATATACCCAATGTGATGTACGCATTTAATGATGAGGCCAGAACGAATCAAATATATATAGAAGAGGATCTCACTGGTAAATCTGGCATAGTAACTCTGCCGGTGGGCAATTATTCTCCATATACTTTACCATCTGTTGCAATCCCACTCTTAGGCCCTTTATCTGAGGCCAGCTTCCCAGATGAATTGACAAAGGAAATAAACGACCAATTAGGTATATTTCCATACAGGTTCAAGGTAGAGATTAGTTTATCAACCCGCAGAACAACAATTAGTAATAATACATATACATTTAGAATGAATACAATTAAAAAGGATCCTCTAAATAACAATTGCACGGAGTTGGCGTCAAAGGTTGTTTATGCTAACACTATTTATACTGAATACGGCGAGCCTCCGCCAGATAAAACCCAGCTACCCTTTGTGGTATATGTGCAGACAATGGGCTATCTAATGGGGTTCCGAGAGGTTTATTATAAGGACCTAAAGTCTTACACATCCGAGTCCGTCTTCACAAACACATATTCTAACTATCTTTTCTTTCAATTAGAGGATTATACTGGATCGCAGCCGGCCAGTAGTACATATGGCATTCTGGGAGGCAGTCTGTTAAACAAGGATATATTAGGAATAATACCGATAAGCAGCAATCTGTTCAGCACAACCTTTGATAACAACTCTAATTTTATATACAAAAAGAGAGAATATTATGGCCCGGTGGACATATCCAGAATAACCATAAAACTGTTGAACCAGAAGGGGAATCTGGTTGACCTCCACAAGACCGATTTTAACTTTAGTCTTCAAGTGCGGTCCATTTATAATTTAACGAATCATGGGCGAAGTCTTCGTACGCCAGGATTTCTTTAGATTTATAAATATTAACATCACGTGTAATTACCTATCTTGAATCAGTATTAAACTCAATAACCATAATGTTGCCAATATTTGCCTCATAATCTATGTTATTTGATTTTATAAACTCTGAAAAATATGGCATTCTTTGTTGTTTTTCATGTGTACCTACATGCCTCAAAAATTGTCCAGCTTCTTCGCGAAACATCCAGCTATCAACGATACCAATGTCATATATGGAATCCTTGTAGGTGCACCACAAAGCACCCTGCTCAAACCTACACGGATTTCGCTTTTCCTTAAAATCAAAATTATACCAGCTATTTATCATCTGTCGCATATTTTCGCATACTTTGCATACATAAAATCCAGAACACGGCTTATCACTCCCCCACGGTTTATTGTTAAGAAAAATAATATCCTTTTTGGTATGTGGCATAATAAAGTCTTTCAAAGACTGATTAAAATCTTTAAAAATACAATCACTGTCTATATATACCACATAGTCGTAGTCAAGTTTTAATGCTAAGGATGTGCTTAGCAATTTTGACCAGGCAGAGTGTCTTAACTTATTCGTATTCGGGTCTATACAATTTTCAAGTTTAATAGTGTCCTTATCATTCAAATAGGGTCTGTAATATATGAAGTCGTAATTGTATTTTTTACAATATTCATAATTAATCGCCGCGGCAAGTGAATTATATTCCGCAGAACGTATATTTTTATCGAGTTTTCTGTTATCAGACATAAAGACAAGAATGTGCATTTATATAATAGTAGGTAGTTAATATTTTGTATTTCTTAAACGAATTATTATGTGTAAATATACAAACGCGTTAAAAATAAAATTGAAATAAATTTAAAGAAATTTATAAATTAATAATAGTTAATAGAATCATGGTCAAGAACGTTTCAGGTGGAAGTAAGTCAAAGGGGTTTGCGCGAAAGGATTCTATCAAGAAAGAGGGCGGGCTGAGAACATCTGGAGACCCCGCAGAAGTATATGCGCAGGTATTAAAAATCCTTGGCGGGGCAGAGTGTCACGTCTCTACATTGGACGACAAGACATTACAGTGCCATATTAGAGGTAAATTTCGCGGAAGAGGTAAGCGAGACAATTTTCTTGCACCTGGGACGTGGGTTCTTGTCGGATTGCATGAATGGCAAAAGGAGCCAGCGCCAGGTAAATTTGCGACTTGCGATCTCCTTGAGGTTTACAGCGAGGGCGATAAGTCTAAATTGCGAAATAACGTGACGAGCGTCAATTGGAACCGGTTTGTTGCGAATGATAGTAAAACGATTGGTATGTCAGAGAGTGCAGATACAGAGGGTGTGTCCTTTATTGACGCGAAAACACAGGAATTTTTGGAAGTACTGGACACTCATATGGCGCAGGTGCAAGCTGGAAAAACAAATATTATTACAACGGCAGATGGAGAAACAGTAGATGTTGACGATATTTAAAAATATTTTGGTGGGTGTGTAATTTGTATTATTAGAAATTTTCTATTTTTGATGTTGTTCATAAAATTCTATTTGGCTTAGAATTTTATGAGATATTTCTCAGAAACAGCGCCTATTTACGTGTGCGGCGGCGAGTTGATTTGCGCGAGCTATTTTTGCGGCGCATTTGAGTTTTTACTCTTCTCGCTCTTCTGGATTTTCTCATTTTTCTTGACGCTCCACCCGTTTTCTGCGTTGAGTATCTATCGTGCCAGTCATCGCCGTATCGTGGCACGTATGATGACTTTGGCAACGATTCCACTGGTACGTTTTTTGGGGCGTATTGGACCTTTTGCTGCGTTGGCGGCCTTGGTGGCAGGCCGGATGGTACAATTCTGTGTGTTGGCTTTGGTGGCAACTCCGATATAATCAGATCCATCGTGGGATGCCCACTTTCGGGATTCCCACTTTCGTCATCATCATTAATTATACTGTCAAGGGGATTTCGCATTTGAAATGTCTTCCCCAGGCCGGTAACACCACTTATAGCCTGCCACGCAGCCGTTTTCCCCTTAGTAGCCACATGTGAAGTAGGTCTGGAGTTAGGCATGGGTTTGTCAATTATCTTGTCTGACGGTCCATCAAATAGGCTCATATCTGGTTGAAAGCCTGTAGATTCATGCCAAGCAGGCAAACTTCTCTTGCGACTCAGTATATTATAATACAATGAGAAAATACCGCCGGAAAGGGGGTTAATGCTGCCTCCTGTATATTTATATATATTTTCATGTTTTGTAAAGAATACTAATCGTGCGTATTGCTGTAAGGAGGCAATTAATATTAAGGAAACCCCTCTAAATTCTTATTATAAATATATGTTTAATAGATTTAAATATATCAACGATATTAATACATAACTGTTTCTATTAATAAATCAGAATGGCAAACATATTTAAGCAAAATACGCGGTTTGAGGCCCTAAACGAGTCCAGCAATAATAGTAATAATAAACGAGACAATGGGTTTTCTGAGCGAAGACCGCGCGATGAAGGGCGCAGCGAGTCGCGCAGACAAAATAGTAGTGCTCAATCATTTAAGACCCAGGCCGATGTAGCGGCAAAAGAACAGGCCGCAAAATTAGAGCTATCTGAGGATAACTTTCCGGCCCTTGCAACTGTAGCACCGTCAACCGCCGCTCAACTGAATTATGGCAGTTTTTCGCAGTGTGTTAAAACAGTAATCAAGACTGAAGCCTCCGACTTGCCCACAGTTGACCCAGACTTCCTCAATCTTAAACCAGGTTGGTTACTACTTAAACACGACCGTAAAACTCACACAACTGTATGGAAAAGTAAGGAGATATTTAATACAGAGCCCATAGAAAAAACAGCAGACGAGCTGGCATGGGATGCATTGGACGAACTCGTTGCTTTACATGAAAAGCGTACTAATGATTACATTGATACCTGGGGCTACGAAGAATGGGAGAGGACGTTTAGGTTCCCCAACTACGATTACGAGTATTTTGACAAGCTGGACGAGTTATATGAAGAGGAATTGGAAAAGGAACGTATCAAGCAACAAGAGGCATTGGATCTTGTTGCAGCAGACGCCGACGATTATGATTACCGGGAGTGGTAATTAGTTAAAAAATATAATGTATTATATGTGCTTTTAATAATATATTATGGATACCGAATACAGTGAATTAAATGATGATTGGATTACAAATTTTGAAAGTAATGATAAATTATATCAAGATTTCTACAAAGATGACATTTATTATGTAAATTTGAAATATGTCTATGTCAACCGGGATAATGAAATTGACAAAATTAATACGGAGACCTTTTTAATGGGCAAACCCAACCTTATTTCCAGAGAAGAAATCCTCCAAATACTTAAACGGGCCTCAATAGACACTGATAGACGGTATTCATTGTTGTCTATATTAAGATACAATATTACACTGGATGCAGGTGATGTAAGGCATTTTTTATCATCTGACTCTGCACCAGATTCCTTTTTAACAGTTATTAAAACGGTTGACGCTGTTTCCTTTGAAAAAACAATCCACATGATGCAAGATTTAAACGACCTTGTTATTATATTTTATGAAAGGTCCCAAGAACTAAAGCAAAGCACACCAGATAACACAACTAAACGGGTTTACCTTCATCCACATGCTAACAAAAAAACAATTAAAAAAAGATATAAAGACTAAACGGCAACTTAAAGTACCCTCACCATGGCAGCACTTGTCGGCGCACTTGATAACATTACGCCAACCCAAATCGGAGAAAATTGTCATTTAGAATACAGATGGTCAAATAAAATACAAGAAAAAATACTACAGTTTAGTTTTCAGCTAACAAGAACAGACGATTTATCGATTAAAAGGCTGCAAACAATTTTGAATGTTCTACTTGATTCACTAACTCATACAATTTCTATCGGATCGCTTCCAGAGAGGGAGATAGCAAAGGGGTATCTTTCTATTTTGTACAGAATGATTGGTCAAACTCGTGATATAATTGACGGAAAGGGTGAATATACATTGACCTATATGATGATTTTCGTATGGTATCAGTTCTACCCAGAATTGGCAATTTTTGCATTACAGTGTCTGGTCAAGCATGGCGACACGAATGAGCATCCATATGGGTCGTGGAAGGATATGAAATATTTTTGCGACTTTTGCGTGGACCAGGAGGTTGAAATTAGTCATCCGCTGATTCAGGCTGCTATTAGATTGACAAATGACCAATTGCGAGCAGATTGCGCGGCAGACGCAAACGGTGTTTCGTTGGTCGCAAAGTGGGTGCCAAGAGAGGGGTCGTCCTTTGGCTGGTTATATCAGTCGCTGGCGACAGACTATTTTAGTGGATATGTTGCAACTGCCAAGAACGACGACAGTTTGGAAAAGGCCGTCCTCAAAGCAAAGACAGAGTATCGTAAGATACTGTCCAGGCTGAATAGAAAGATTGATACTCTTCAGATTAAGCAGTGTGGCGGCAACTGGTCAGACATTCAATTTGACAGAGTTACTTCTATTTCCCTCGCAAAACAAAAGAAGGCCTTTTTGAATGTTAAAAGGAATGGCGAAGTTCGTTGCCCTGACAATTCTGACCGCGTCACATGCGCAGAAAACTTTGCTGCACATGTTCAGGCAAGCATTGCCTGCGGAAAGGAAATTAAAGGCAAGCGAGTGTGTATGGCTGATTTTACTAAACAGGCATTGGCGCTTTGCACAACTCGTAATCAGGTAGAGATTGACTTGTTGAACTCCCAATGGCGCGATAGTTGTTCATCGACCGGTGATCTCGGGAAAATGATCGCAATGGTGGATGTATCGGGATCAATGTCTGGTGATCCGCTATATGCAGCGGTTGCGCTTGGAATTCGCATAGCTGAGACATCCGCAATTGGTAAGCGAGTTATGACATTTAGTGCCAATCCTACCTGGGTGAATCTTGACGGACATGACGATTTTTTCTCGCAAGTTGAGACCATTTCAAGGGCCGATTGGGGGATGAACACGAACTTTCATGCAGCCCTTAACACAATTTTAGATGCAATTATTCAGAGCCAAATGCCGCCGGAGGATGTCCAGGATATGGTTCTGGTTGTTCTTTCAGATATGCAGATGGATGCTGGCGATAAATGCGACAAGCAAGTATTGTATGATACAATGAAGGCGAAATATGAAGCAGCCGGAATCCGGGTTCATGGTAAGCCATATAAGCCGCCACATATCCTATTTTGGAACCTGAGGAGCACGTCTGGGTTTCCGACTCTGTCAACACAGACAAACTGCTCGATGATGTCGGGGTTTAGTCCATCCTTACTCAATGTATTCTGTGAGCAGGGGATTACTGCCTTGCAAGCATGCACTCCGTGGTCTGTACTGGAAAAGAGTCTTGAAAACAAGCGATATAATATTATGGGCGATATGATTGGGGAGTATTTATAAATGTTAATTTATATAATAAATTTTAAAATTGAAATCCTTGGCATGATTATTACCAAAGACATGTCAAAATGTTTTCAATTGTCACGAGCCGGTTTAATAATGAAACGCGTGATGCGAATTACGCGTATAGAAAAAAACATAAGTTTGCGTGTATGTACTGTTGTCCGATGGAGCCCTCCCCAAAAATCCTATATGATACACCTATGTTTGTTATTGAAATGAACAATTCCACTAACAAAATTGAAGGCATCGGCCTGATCAAAAACAAGCCCGAAACAAAGAGGTATTACAAGGTTCACCAAGATGGCAACACAAATAGATATATTTATATAGGGAATTATCACTTGGACCGTGATATGATTGAAGAATACAATTCACCACTTGTTTACGCGTTGGAGGTAATATTATTTACAGGTTATATGCATTCAAAACGAGGGGCCGGGCTAACGCGTATCCCGCAAACAGCGCTGACGCGCGACGTATGCGAAGGGATCAATATAAAGAAGGAAATACGACAGCTATTTCTGCATCATTTTATAGAGAAACTTAGAACAAATGATGATGCAACAATAATTAATGCGGAAAATATTGCTTAAAAAATGGCACTGAAAAAAGAGAACTAAATATTACTGTATTTTTTATTAAAAACAATATCTATAATAATCATATGACAGATATTGATACAAACGTCGGTAATTATACATTATCCGAATTACTTACTATAGTTGGTATTGAAAATGATGATATTAATGAGGAGGCGATAATGGCCAGGACCGATAAATTAATCAATCAGTTTAAGGTAAAGAACCCACGCCTGTCTGTTTTTTTTAAAGGGGTCCAGAGTCAGCTTTTACAATATGAGCAAGGATTAAATGCCGCGTCGGACGATGAAGACGATTATGATGATGACGAGAAAATTCACGTTGAGTCAAGAGGGGGGTCTGTTGAAGGGTTTGGGAACATGTCTAATGAGGCAATATATTCAAAAGGCGATAAACAAATAACTGATTGGTATGAAAATGAAAATCTTACTCAGTCCGACCAAAATCAGACAAACAAGATTACTCAAAGACAACAAAAGGTGGGGGTGTTTGGGAATCAACATGCGCCTATGAAGCGCGAACAGATTGCTACAACCGACACATTTGCGCTGCCCGTAAAACAGGACTCGTTAAACCCCAATTTAAAAAACACCATCAACCGGTTTGTGAATATTGATAGTCAATTTAGACAATATACCAATGGCGCGGATTCTGGCGCAACCGACTATACATTAGATTTGTCTGACACACTCAAGAATACGCTGAAATTGAGTTTGTACTCTTATCAAATCCCGTTCAGTTGGTACACGATTGATACCGCCTATGGTAATACGTGTTTATGGATATTAGATGAGAGTGGCAATGCGATCCCAGTGTCGGTCCCTCCAGGTAATTATACTCAAACAGAGTTTAGAGACCAATTAAATCAATCGTTTTTGGATGCGGGGTTTACGTTCCCGACGGTTCCTATTAATACTCCAGTCAGTTATAACGCGAATAGCGGTATTATTACATTGAACTTATGGGACGGTTCACACAATCCAACCCCATCATTTCATATCAACGCAACCACGCGAATTCTTTTTTATGATTTTACCGGGGCACTACAGTGTAAGACCTCGTGCAGAAGCAGTAGCAATCATTTTTTTAACAATACACTTGGATGGTTAATGGGTTACAGATTGCCGTATATTAACGTAGACCCGAGTGGGAACAAGGCCTCGGCCATTTTAGATCTAAATGGAGTTAAATATTTGATACTCGTCCTGGATGACTATAACCAGAATCATGTAAATAACAGTCTTGTATCTATTTCACAGTATTCAAATAATCTAAAAATACCGTCATATTACTCGCCAGATTTACCGTCTACATGTATTCGGCCGACACCACAACAAACTGGTAATTTAACGGAGCTTGTTGCCGAGGAGACGGTCCTTTCTGTATTGGAGTCGCAGCCGAATGGACTTTTAATTGCGGGAAAATATGAGAATGACTATACACCCACGCAAGTTGTCCTGCCAAGCGCGCCGCGCACGCTCACCCAGGCGCAACTGTACACGATAAACGAAATAAACAAACAGAATAACAACTTAACGAAATACCTCGCTACTGCGCCGACAACCTCGGATATTTTGGCCATTATACCCATAAAAACCTCAAGCGGCGTGCCAACGGGCTCTTTATTGGTTGAATATAGCGGGTCATTGCAAGACAGTTCGCGAATATATTTTGGGCCAGTTAATATAGACAGAATGGCCGTAAAATTGCTGGATGACAAGGGAAACGTGTTGAATTTAAATGGCAGCGACTGGTGTTTTACCCTTGTTTGCGAGTGTTTGTATCAATATTAAAATATCCCAATATGTTATGGACGTATTAACGGACCTATTCCACGAGGTCGAAACATTCGGCCCTGTAATATTAGGGGTTTTGCCCATATATCTTTTGTGGAATAAGAAAAACCTGTTCTTTTACTATATTATTGGGTTCCTTATAAGTGCTCTTGTAAATTTAGTGTTGAAGGGACTACTACAGATGCCAAGGCCATCTGAGGACGCAAGTCGGTTTAATTTGGCGCTTACTCATGGACGACGGTTTATATTTAAAAGCGGGTTACCGTTTGATATATTCGGAATGCCTTCGGGACACGCCCAAATGGTATTTTATTCGACCACATTTGTATATTTATCACTAAGAAACCCGAATATATTGTATTTCTATTTGTTCATATCACTACTGACAATCTCCCAGCGCGTCGCATTTAATTATCACACGCCATTACAGGTTATCGTAGGTGCATTGGTGGGAGTAGGAATGGGCTATTTAGTTTACTACCTTGCCAAAAATAAAATAGTTGGTCGTATTACAGAAAAACTGGACGATTTTGCATCTATCTAGGAGTTACGCTACATTATTTTATGACGCGTATATTAATATGTTTTGAATTACAAATATTAAGTGATACTTGTAATTTAAACGTGGTATAATTTTTTCGCCGTGTAGTTTATATGCGATTTCATAAATTCTTGGAAAAACTGATCGTTTTATGTTTATTTATCGCAACATTAGGCACGACGTATATCTTTGTTGCGACTATGATATTCGGCGACACATCTTATTCGGGATTTTATAGCAGCTGGCAAATGCCGATGCTCTTTGCATTATTCATAGACGCCGCCTACTATAAACACATTAATCGACTGAATGGATTGTAGTTTTTACGGAGTTGTGCTTTCATCGCACGCAACCCGATGTCCCAAATAATATAAATGGTCCTCCGTGCTCGTATGAACCAGACTGTATTGGTCGGTGCATTTTGGATCTTCGCAGTTTGTTCCGCTACACAACGTTAATTTACCACCGGCATCCTCAAATACCTCTCTACAACTATGATAGTACCCAAAACCGTCTATCGGCGGCACGTGTGGAACCAAATCCTTATTGTGAGTGGTTCTATAATACTCGCTTAAAATTGTGTTGACGAATGCAGCGTATTTTTTATCGCCGACACGCGGCTGCCCATAGTCGTATAGTTTGACGTGTATGCCCTTTCTCTCTAATTCCATTGCAATTAACTGTGCGCATGAGGCCCCATATGAATGACCGGTAACCACAACAGAATATGTTGGGTAATTTTTCTGTAAACTCCTTACCACATCGACGGTTTTGTTGCTTACACCCAATGCAGAGCGATAAAACCCATAATGGACCTTACATGCGCACTCTGGATATGTTTTATACGGGACCTGATTTACCTCAAAATCATCCAACCAATTCATCGTCGACGATGAACCACGCAGAACAACATAAATAGATTTTGTGCTGGATAATGTTCCTATATAACCCTGTAGGTCGGTTTTTTCATCATATAGGGTGTCCTTATAAACGAATCCCTGTGCGGGTCCCGACGGCTTCATGGTTTTGTAGTGTTCCTTACCACAATATGCTGCGCCACTTAACCAAACACCGACATTTAGATGATTCATATCAATTGCCATTGTCATTACAAATGATGCAAGAAAAAGCCAATTAATATACCCCATTTATACTATACGCGAAAAAAATAGTATACTATATAAATGGCTTATATACAAGTTCAGGGACCAGATGTTCAACCCAATACAACAGTACTTAATAGATGTAGACGATATAAGCAGGCATATCCTGGATTTGCACCGATCATTTATACACTCAATCCAGATAATGTGCAGCAAGGGGCGTATTCAGTAGTTTATATTAATGGCCTTAATTTTCTCCCACCGTGTTATGGAACCACTTATGTGAATTGCGGGGCATTTACAAATATACCAATTACCTTCTACAGCTCATTTAACATTTCTTTTGTTGTTCCTGTAAATATCGCCGCAGGCAATTATGCAGTTACTGTTGTAAACATATACAACAGCAATTTTAGCCCTGCGGTTAACAGTTCATATCCAGGGAACCCGAATTATTCCAATTCTCTCGTGCTTACTGTTTCTCCATGATACATGCAGGCTTATTTTTCACGATAATATATGAGCATCTGATAACTCTTCATGAAATTCCACTGTAGCGGAGTGCCATCAGGGTTTTTGGTCCCCTCAAATTGCCAGCTTATATCACGGTTCAGATTACGTTTCCATTCTAAGGGAACCAATCGATGAAAACTTGCACCGTCGTATCCCATTTCACGCCCCTCGCATGTAGCCATTGTGCAGAAATGCTGCGCCGTCGTATCTCTTATTACTGCACTATCTATCTTGTACTTGGCATTATTCACCATAAAGGACCGTGGTTTTTTGTTAAAATCGGCGATAGACTCCTCAAAAATCTCAAAGACGATTATATGAGGCAGGTGTGTCATTTTTGAAACCAATTCGGACACCCGTTCTTTCCATTTACCATTTGCATCTCTAATCGGCAGTACTTGAATAGAACGGTTATTTAAGTAATTGATTATGCCCATATAATACAGTAGCGGATTGCTTGCCTTGTTTACGTCAACAATATAAGTGTCCGTTTGTTTGTACGAATCTGGGATAGCCTCATATAACAAATGTATAATGCTGTTTGTGTTCATGTTATATGCAAAATCGTTTCCGGTAAGGCATGCATCTACACCAAAATTTAGCAGGGCAAATGCGTTGCGGAGTCTGTCAGGTATAAACGACCCGTCTTGTTGCTTTCCTTCAATCATGAGCTGTCTTAAAAAATGGAAAAACTTGCGCCCTTTATCGCTAACAAAAAATGAGACGAACATCGCATTAAACCAGCAATTTGACTGCGATTGAATCGGCGTGATAATTTTAGTGGGGTCAATATGCTTATCCGCTGCCAGGTTTTTCAGCAAGAATTTCTGCGCCTCCTTTGCATAATAAGGGAAACACTGTTTACCATGCAATTTGTCGGTGATACCAATCTGTAAGGGTTCTGTCAGCTTAAACGCGGCCTCCATATTGCAATCTAATAACTCCTTGCGCGGTGCCGACAACATTGTCACCAATTCCTTATTAATTGTTGGTGAATATGATCCATGTGAGAGGCGTCGCGCGATTTCGTTGCTTACTTTACGCACCTTTGTGGGGGTCTTATTTTGTACTATTATCTCTCTATTATGTTCCACTGGTTTATTATGACGCCGTCTGGTTATTGAATGTTGATGTCTGTGTTTTCTTGTTCGATGATATCTGTGGGTAGAGTTGTGCTTCATATAAATAAATAATATTATTATTAAAAATATTTATTTATATTAAATGGGAGCAGGGATATTACCAGCAACAATTCATGAAGGAAAATTGTATTTTTTATTTGGTAAAGAAGGGAAATATGAGGATACTGCCCCAGGGTTCTCTGACTTTGGCGGCGGAACCGACAATAATGAGTCGCTGATTAACACTGCAACAAGAGAAGGTGGCGAAGAATTCACCGGATTTTTAGGGAGCAGCGCGGAAATTCTCAAGATGTTACGCGCACACGGGACGTATAACCTTGACCTTAAGACTAACGGACACGGTATATATAGAACCCATATTTTCCCACTGCAATATAATCATTGGTTGCCTCATTACTACAATAATAACCAGCGGTTTCTTCAAAAACATCTACCGCCAAAGGTATTCAAAACGACCAAGATTTTTGAAAAGGCAGAAATTCGCTGGATATGTGTAGACGACCTTGCCAAAATGCGCCCCCAGTTTCGGTTTTGGTATAAACCCATGATTGACCAAATGTGCAGCCAGAGCGGCGACATTAAAAAATTCGTAGAAAAAGGCTTACATCGGCGCGTAAAAAAAGGCACTAAAAAAAAGACACTTCGCGCGCGAAGTCGCCGCACTCGAAGAAATCTTTAGATTTTTATTTGTTTTGCGTAAATGGTTTATGATTTGGTTATTTTGTTTTTATTTTTATTTTTAAGTTTTATTTGTCATCGCCATCATCAGAGGGTATGGTCGGATCGCTAAGTCCCTGATAATTTGCGTTATATCGCACTAACCGGCTTGGCTTGACGCGTAATTGTTCTAATTCGTGTTCAAGCATTTCGCATCTAACCTGTAGCTGCGAGTTTTCTCTTAGCAGGTCGTCGTCGGGAGAATTGACCACTTGAGGGGCTTGGCTCGTTAGTTCATCAAATTTTGCGAGCAATCCCATCGCGCGTTCCTCACTCCTATAGCTGTTTTCGATTGCAGACTGCAATTTCTCGGCAAGGCCAGTGTTTTGGCGACGGAGTTCTTCAAGCTCCGAAACAAGTGTAATATTGGCAGTCTTTAATTGAGTGACCTTTGCAATAAATTTATCTGCAATATCGTTTGTAAGAAAGTGCCACATTACGGTTGAGAATGCCACAACGATGCACCCTACAAACATGAGAATGTGGTCAAGAGTAACTGTAAACATGATTGTGATATTGTTGTAATAACTGATACGGGTTTACTTTTTACCTATTAGCATTTCAATTTTTTTTAAAATTAGAATATTTTACTATTAACTAAAAATTTATGCATTATAGAATTTTGTGGACTCATCCGTTTCGCAGTGAACTTCGGGTGGGCTCGGCCATTCCGAATAGGCCTTCGCCTTACTCGTGGGACGTTCAAGCGATAGGAGTTCTTTGAGCGCCTTCATTCTTCTCTCTAATGGGTACATTTTGGCTGGATATTTGCGGGATATGTGCTTCCATCGCCACTCAAATTGAAGCGTAGCCTGCCAGTCTGGGAATCCAGCAACGTGCGCAGCTCTTACCCAAATTTCACCTTGTGAGACCTTGGCGCCAGTAGCGTGTGCACCACCCGTTATTTCCTTATTATGCTGCCTAAGACGTCTATCTAAGTCAACGGTTGCACCAACATAAGTTGCTCCGCTACTGGATACTAATAAATACACGAAAGACATTGGTATATAAATGTACTAAAAAATTTTTAATACGTTTACATAATGGTAAAGGCGACCACACAAACACAACTCGTAGTATAGAGGGCCTAAATGACGCGATTCATCGTGGCAAATAAATTTTTAACCTATAAATTATATAAATATAAGATGATATATTTATATAATGGCACTAAAAAAGTTGGAACTACTTGTCCCGGAGGAGGCAAATTTATCTATTGATTCCTTCACTCCGGAGCAGAATTATATAATGTTAAAAATAGGCAGCGGTTATTTGTTGGAGGGTCAAAATGCGGGTGCAGGCCTTACGCATAAGGAGATTTGCCAAAATATAGGGGATAAATCGTGGGAGCAAATTGGGTATCCGAATGAATGTATACTGGTCGGAAGTGCGCATGCGAGTGTGAAAACGGAGATTGATACGAATCTATATGAAGAACAACTTCACAGATTGGAAACACACGTGAAGGTACTAAGAGACGAATTGTTAAAGTATGGAGTGGATATACCAAGTTGATTCTATTTGCAAGAAATAATCCAGAGATATACTTAAGCACAAATTTTTTTATTGATGTATATTAAATGAATTATCAATCCATAGACTTTTATGGCCGATTTTTGGTTACCTTTGCGATCGTGTTGCAATTGCTGCACATGAAGTCTACCAATACTGCCAACGTTTACCCATTGGCCTTCTACTTGTATGGTGCCGGATGTTACATGGTGTCATATAACTATTATATGACTGGTAGTGTTCCCGTAATGCAATCATTGATGAAGGCGGTTAATGGTACGCTGTTAATTTTAATCGGTGCATACGCATCAATGCATCATAGAAAGTAAAGTAATGTGCGCAAATAAGGTTATTTACATTATATGATATGTAAATAAACATAAATAGAATACAGCAGATATAAGTAATGCCAAAGACAATACAGTTAACTGTCCCCGACACATGCGTAATCCCGGAAATAATTGCAACATTCTCTCCTGATGAGGTATTCTTGATGTTAAAGATCGGCAGCGATTGTTTAAGGGAAGGTCGCAATGCATTGGCAGGCATGTCTCAAATTGAAATATATAACAAAATTAAGGACGAATCAAAGGAGGAGATAAAAAAAATGGAGTTGGACCTGATTGTTCAGAGAGAAATGACGCTACAGATGGAGGATAAAATTAGAACAATGTATACCGGACAGGTTGAGCAGATAAAACGGCAGCTTGATATAACGCGCGACCAACTAAAAAACTACGAGGCAGAAAACCGTGGGGCCGTTCAGAAGGAGGTGGATAAAATTAGAGAGAAATATGATTTATTGTTGGAGGAAAAGGATAAGAAGCTGGATAGAATGAACGAGAATTATGAAAAGATGCTAATCCAGTCGCACAAAAGCACTTCCCATAAGGGGTCAGATGGTGAAAGAACATTCAGCGAGTATGCAGAAACATTCATGGATTTTAAGGGGTTTGACATTATTGATAAACATACTCAGGGCGGCGAGGGGGACTTTCATTTGCATTTTGAGGAATTTGATGTGTTGGCCGATGCCAAGAACTATAAGAAGAAGGTCCCAATGGACCAAAGAGAGAAAATAAAGAAGGATCTTGTCAAGAACGAACACCTTCATTTCGCATGGTTGGTTTCTCTCAATACCTCTATTGAGAAATATGACAAGGCCCCAATAATGTATGAGTGGATCAATACGACCCAGTGTATAGTGTATATAAATAATCTCTCCAGTTTTGAGGATCCAAAGAAAATTTTACGCATCGTTTGGTTTACGTGCAAGGAGCTGTATAAGCTAATTGAAGACGTGCATTTTGACGAGACTGAGTTGACAGACCTGCGCGAAAAGAACTACAAACTTATGGACAAGGTGAAGGGTATTCGCAAGACAATTCGCGAGATTAATACCTCCATGAATGCGACGAAAAATTTAATTCAAGTGATGGATGACGAATTGCGTGGAATTTTGGAAACCGAGACGAATGATATTGTGGCGTCTAATATTTCTCTCTTTGACGACTGGTGGGTTCAGAATATTGAGACAGCAAATGATGGAACCATAGTGTCTTCTACAGATCTTTGGGGTAGGTTCAAACAAGAAAATAAGCAGGCAATTGCAGAGATGGATATATCAACAGATAAATTTAAAAATTATATCAAGACAAAGGTACCGCTATCAAGCATTATTTTGAGAAATAAAAATTCAAACAGCGCATTTGACATTAAGTGTATAAAATTGAAGCAGTTAGTTAATGAGAATGTAGAAGAGGTTCCGGAAAAAATAGTCGTAGAGTTGAATACCGAGGTTATTAAAAGGAAGAAGGTTGTAAAGAAGGCATAATTTATTAGAATATTTGATGACAAATTAGACGGCTATTTGCTATCAAAAATATGACGATTTCCTACATAATGTAGGGTATGAGTGAAAATTGTGTCAAAAAGTGCCCCTACACATGAAGCGTGAATTTTTTTGCCGTTTTGGCAAGACTTTTTTGGGAAAATGAAAATTGGACATTTTTTTTGTCCATTTTTGAAAACCTAAAATACTTTACTCGAAATTATTGAGTTGTGACCATAATGAAAAATTAGCGTCTGGTCACTGAAAAAATATTTTTCACTTTGTGACGATAAAATTTTATTATTTTCGCGGAAAAGTATTTAGGAGTTTTTCTGTTTCTTATATATGGAAATATTGGAAACAAAAAAACTTAAAAAAAACTTACCTCGTTTCTTCTGCGATGCATGTGACTTTAAATGCTATATGAAATGTGATTGGGATAGACATATTACCAGACCAAAACATCTCACCAGTCTCAGTGGAAATCCGGAGGAAGGAAAAAAACTTACAAAAACTTACTATTGTGATTGCGGGAGAATATTTTTATCAAATTCTGGACTCTGGAAACACAAAAAAGGTTGTGGCACAGAAGAATTAAAGACCATTGATGATAACAACGATAAAGACCTAATAATGATGTTAGTGAAACAGAATAGCGAATTGTTAGAAGTAATAAAAAACGGAACACACAATACGACAAATTCGCACAATAATACCACAAATTCAAATAACAAAACATTTAACTTACAATTCTTTTTGAATGAAACGTGTAAGGATGCAATGAATATAATGGATTTTGTCGATTCTATCAAATTGCAAATATCCGATTTAGAAAATGTGGGAAAAATTGGGTATGTAGAGGGTATCTCAAATATTATTACAACCAACCTGAAAGCAATGGATGTGACTCAAAGACCGGTTCATTGTACGGATCAAAAGCGAGAAGTACTCTATATCAAGGACGAAGATAAATGGGAAAAGGAAGATGATGCGAGGAAGAAAATCAAAAAGGCAATCAAACGAGTTGTATCAAAGAACCAGCGGTTGCTTCCACAATTCAAAGAGATTCATCCGGATTGCAACAGGGCTTCTTCCAGATATTCTGATCAATATAATAAAATAATAATAGAATCATGTGGAGGTTCAGGTGATAATGACATTGAAAAAGAAGATAAAATTATTAGGAACATTGCAAAAACAGTGACAATAGATAAACATTGCGTTGAATAAATGTGTTTCTTTATGAGCAATCACTATTATTGACCTTTATATGATAGGCTATTATTATATCTAACATATATATAAATGGAAGTCGATGATATTGTTCCACATGATAGATATGGACCACTAAATGTATGGAATGGAAATAGAACAAATGTCTATAATCCAGGTGGATTATATAGTAGATATAATGAAGACGGAACAGTAAGAGGGGAGGATCACGATTCAGATGATGAAGCCGATAGGCGAGCGACCGAGATGGCAGCATGGGCGGCTGCCGGTGTAAATGACGCAGACAGGCGAGCGGCCGAGTTCGTTGCAAGACGTTCAAGCAGATTAGATGGATTAGGCGCCGGATTCCAATCTGATAATGACTGTGTTGGCAAAACCGACCCTATTTCTCTTAAACAAATTTTGACCGGATTTAGATTAGAAGCGGATGGAAGATGCTATGACTTAACTACCTTATTACAGCTAAAGCCGTATAATAACAATGATGGTGCGGGTAACGTTAGAAGATCACCATTTACAAGAGCCCCATTTACACCTGCCGATAACGCAAGAATATTGGCGGCAAGCCGTGGAGGTAAAAGGAGTATATCTAAAAAAAATAGAAAAACTACAAAAAGGAAACATGTTAGAAAATCTAAAAAAGGAGGAAAATCTAAAAAAGGAGGAAGAAAATTACTACGTTAGACCGCCAAGGTGAGAACTTTGATATTTTAATTTTCAGATATTTTGATAACAAATATTATAATAAATTTTGTTATCAGAATTATTATACTTATTTCAGAAAAATGCTGTTTAATGCGTAAACCGCAAAAACCAAACAAAATATGTCAATAAACAAATCCCCTTGTTCGTCAATCAAATTTATTATTAAATTATTATCAGCATTATCGTCAATAAATTTATAAATAAGGCGTTCATCTATAATAAAATATTTGAAGGATATGAATAAAAGTAGTACAAATATGATTCTAATATATTTACTCAATTTGAAGTGAAGTAAAAAATATGAAAGAGCGATTATTGAAACAATATTTAAAACCCTTCTAAAATTTACTAATTTTTTCCATAATGGCGGGGCATTTTTTAGATCTTTGTAATTTGGAACCTTTGCTTCAACAACTACTGCAAGTAGTTTTTTAAAAAAGAGAAATATTATAAACCCAATTAATAAAAGATACGAAGACTCGCTGTCCATATTTATATAATGACGATAAAAAAAATTTTAACCCCTCTTGATAATAAACCATCTAAACCCCCGCGTTTCTCTACACTATGTAGGAAATATGCAAAATACATATGAAAAAGGGTCCCTACACATGAAGCGTGAATTTTTTTGCCGTTTTGACAAGACTTTTTTGGGAAATTGAAAATTGGACATTTTTTTTGTCCATTTTTGAAAACCTAAAACACTTTACTCGAAACTATTGAGTTGTGACCATAATGAAAAATTAGCGTCTGGTCGCTGAAAAAATATTTTTCACTTTGTGACGATAAAATTTTACTATTTTGCGGAAAAGAATTTAGGAGTTTTTTCTGTCACATATATATGGATGTTTTATGTGACAAACTTGAGAAAAAAAACATCAACCAATTTGTATGCGATGTTTGTGACTTCAAATGCTTTAAGAAAGGCGACTGGAATAGGCATATAATGAGACCAAAACATATAAATCTAACAAATTCTAACGCAAGTGACAATAAAAACATCTACTCATGCGATACATGCGATAAAATATATAATTCGCGAAACGGTTTGTGGAATCATAAAAAGAAATGCAAAGAATGTCTAAAGGAAAATGACGCATCAGATAAAGAGATAAATGAAAAGGACCTGATTATGATGATCATAAATGATAACAGAGAATTGCGTAGTCTATTAATAGAACAATGTAAGGAAAAAGACGAACTGAAAACAATGATGTTAGAAGTAATAAAAAATGGCACGAATAATATAACTAATTCGCATAATACAATTTCAAATAACAAGACATTTAACTTGCAATTCTTTTTAAATGAAACATGTAAGGATGCAATGAATATAATGGACTTCGTGGATTCTATAAAATTGCAATTGTCAGATTTAGAGAATGTAGGTAAGGTTGGCTATGTGGAGGGTATATCAAACATTATTACAACAAACTTGAAAGCGATGGATGTTACCCAAAGGCCAGTTCATTGTGCCGACCAGAAGAGAGAAGTACTATATATCAAGGATGATAATAAATGGGAAAAGGAAGATGACGATAGAAAGAGAATCAAAAAGGCAATCAAAAGAGTTGTATCAAAGAACCAGCGATTGCTTCCGCAATTCAAAGAGGTTCACCCAGATTGCAATAGGGCCTCCTCCAGATACTCGGATCAATACAATAAGATAATAATAGAATCGTGTGGAGGTTCAGGCGATAATGACACTGAGAAAGAGGCCAAAATAATTAGGAATATTGCAAAAACGGTGACTATAGATAAGGATGCTGTTATTTAGCAACATATTACAAATATTGTGATGTAATATGGTGTGTAGATGGAATGCGATGCGCCAACACATGGTCTGTGTGTGGTGTCGAGACCATCACCGTCACAATCGCGAACCGAGATGCAACACAGATGAGACCATAACAGGTCACATATATGTACGTAGAA
>JACCDO011781380.1_pt1 | contig 58655 bp, 78 predicted proteins | sample 7446101 | NCBI WGS metagenome assembly JACCDO01 (sample SAMN15323440, study PRJNA562643) | freshwater metagenome | isolation source: river surface water | place: USA:Blue River Watershed | collected 2017-08-16 | reverse complement strand
TTGACCCATTTAATTACATGGGCGCAAATTCTTTTGCTCCTCAAACAATCCCTTACAACAATAGATTGCAGGGCTCTCCTGTTTTAAATAGATAATCCATGGCAGTATTTTATAAATATGTAGAGAGACAAGCATCTGACCAAATTGATTGGGGTGCGATTAGCAAGACAATGTCTGATACTCTTGATGCTGAGAATAAGCGGAGAGAGGAGAAGAAGAAGGCGATTGATGACGCGTCGCGTAAGTATATTAATGACCTACAGAACCAACCTGAATCAGATAGTGCAGATGTTAATGCAATTTATGGTCAACTAGCTAATGACGGGTCTGCTGCTCAAAAGATGTTTCTTGACAACTTAAAAGCGGGACGGATGAGTCTTAAGGATTATACCATTAGGACTCAGAACCTTCAAGATGATACAGCTGCTACGTTAGACTTAGCTAAAGTTTATAATGATAGATATAAAGAGGTGATGGAGGGTATTAATAGTGAAAAGCTATCTGCTGCCAACGCTGATTTGATGGCCATATATGAAGGGTTTGCTAATTTAAGAAATAATAAGCTTTGGGTTGACCCGACATCGGGAAGAATATATGCGGGAGATATAGTAATGGGCCCTGATGGCGTTAAGACCATGGGCAAAAATGTCCGCAATGTTACAGCTCTTAAGCAAACGATGCAGCAGGATATTATTAGATTCAATGCTGACAAAGAGCTAAATACAAGAGTTGATAAGCTTGGTGGATTTATTACCGAGTCTATTAAAACGGGAGGCTTGTATCGCATTGGTGCTGAGATTAAATTTGAGGATGCGACTAAGCAACAATACTACGATAAGTATAAAAAAGACTTGACAGAGGAACTTGTAGGTGGCACGAATAATCCAAGAACTATCAGCTTCTTCGTTGACAACATGAGACTAGCTCCTAATGGCAAGCCATATAAATTGGTGGCAAAAAAGGAAGATGCTAAAGGCCCTGAGGATATTCTTATTCAGCAGAATGCCAATGGGCAGAACATGCCTGTATTGACTGAGCAGCAGATGAAAGATGCCGAGGAATGGATAACAATTCAAATGCGTCAGAAGATTAAGCAGTCAACTGAGAAGCAGTCCCTTACAATCCCTGAGCGTCCTCAGCCAACTGATGGTGGTGGTTCGGGGAATAAGAAAGAGGATGATGTGATGACATATATTATGCAATTGGCTTTTGGAACTCCTGCTGAAAAGAAGACAGCTCTTGACAATATCAATGGATTAGAATCTGAAAAGGGTGGTACTGATAGATATGAGTTCTCTCCTGATGGTAAGTCTTTGATAAAGCTAAAGGGCGGTAATCGTTCTGACACAGAAGTATTGCCTATTGAGCAAGGTATGACACGTGAACAATGGGCAGCCCGAACTTCAACTGTCCATGGTATTGCCGATGTGAATAAAGTCCTTAAGCGAAATAGAGTTTATTTTGGTCAGCCTGTTAGGTTTGCTGAGAATATTCAGTCTAGCGTTCAGTCAATCCCTGCTAAAACACAGTTGACTACATACCTAAATACTAAAGCGCCTTCAATTAAGCAGACAGCAAGCGGAGATGTAGATGAATCTTTAGCTGCTACTTCAATTGGTAGTATTGTAGCTAATCTAGGATATACTGTAAAGGGAGTTGGTACAGCTAGCGATATAATTAGAATATCTAAAGGCGGAAGTGATTCTAACGCTGTTGAAATCAGTGTAGAAGATATAAAAACTGATGAAGGTGTTAGGGCGGTTATGGAACAAATAAATAATTTTATTGCAGGCACAATTGATGAGGACGAGTTAGAAGGCAAGCAAAAGCAAGGATTGTTAGGGACTGTTCCTGCACCTGCAGCTAATCCTTCAGGTGGTGGTGTAGGTAATAAATTAAATGCTTTAGGTAAAAAATAAAAATAATTAATATGAATGAGGCTTTAGATATTTTGTTTCAAGATGCAGTATCAACAGGATACAAAGGAACTAAGGATGAGTTTAGTAATTTACTAAAGACAAATCCTGAAGCTCGCAAGATTGTATTTGATGATGCTGTGTCAACAGGATATAGTGGTACGTTTGACGATTTCAATTCTTTAATTGGCTTAACTGCTCAACCTGCGCCTACTCAATCCGATAAAAAAAAAGTCGCTACGGCATTACCCTCGGCAGCGTCTTCATCGGAATCTGTTTCGACTAGACCAACTGAGCCAACAATCGCTACGAGAAAGCCTCAGACCACATCGTTTGGCACTTATGGCGTATCGAAGCCTCAGCCATCTACTACTGCCTTTACGAAGCCTGTAGCTCCTGAGCCTGAGTCAATCTCAGGGCCTGTTGAGAAAGATATGTCTGTTAGTAGAGAGGTATCTGTTCGCCCTGCTGAGCCTGCAATGCCAAAGCCTACAGCTCCTGAGCCTACAAGTGAAGCGAATGATTACTTCACTAAGTCGCTTGATATTATCAAAAGTGATTTCGTAGGATTGGCAGAGGGCGAGGTTGTTCCTAAATTGAAATATACGTTCGGACAATATGGCTTTCAGTTTAATGAAGCAGGTAACTTTGGACTTGACCAAGTTGAAGTTGTATCTCCTGACGGAAAGACTAAAGAGACATTCAGCCTTGATGGCTTTGTGTTTACAGATAGTGATAGCAATGAAGCTGCTAGACTTCGTAAGTTTATTAGCGACAATAGACCGAAGAGCGAATTATTGACCGCAAAAGAAGGCCAATATACTAAGCCAATCTTAGAAGATAAGCAGATTCAAGAAACAATCATGTCTCTGAATGCTGATACTGATAAACTGAATAAAGACTTTCAAGAATTTAAAAGGTTAAGCAATGAGCTTGAGGCTAAGGTTGGCCTAGTAGAATCAATGACTCCTCAGCAAAAAGAACAATTCATTCAAGCATCTAATATTTTAGAAGCTAAGCGATTGGATATAATACGCAGAGAGCAGCAGATTAAGTCTAGGGACAAATCGCTTGAAGCTGAGGTGGGTAAATATGCTTCCATGAAAGGAGAATCAGGGAATGCATTTACAGCTACAAGAGATGCACTTTATGGAATCATTGATGATTTCTATTATGGAGCGATGCGTGGTATTGGGGGATTGCAAACTGCTGTTGGCTTAGATAATCCTGCTACTAGAGTTCAGTCGAAAGCTTTAGAGGTTATCCCTGATTATAAGGACATAGTAAGAAAGAAATTTGCCTCTGAATCATATAAAGAATATAGAGAAAGTTTACCATGGTTGGCAAATGCAGCTCTTGGAGTAGTAGAATCAGTTCCTGCAATGATTCCCGCAGTAGGATTGCCAATGTCTATTATGCAATATACAGGGCAGAACTATGAGGATTTAGATAAAGCAGATTTAACCGAAGGGGAAAAGGGCGTATATGCTACTGCATTGGCTGTACCATCAGCGATATTAGCTAAGATGGGATTTGAGAATGCAGTGTCAGAGAAACTATTAGGAGAGCTTCTTTTGAAAAGAGCACTTCCTAGAATTGGAATTAATTTCACTCTTCCACAAATAACTAATATTATTGAGAATGATGTAAAGAATTTGATGGCTAAAGGATTGCTAAGGATAGCTGTCGGTGGTGCTGCTGAATTTGAATCGGGCGCAATCGAAGAGGTTATTGATATTGGTGGCAAGAAATTAATTAATGCATTAGAAGAGAAGAAAGTTTTTAAAACGCCTGAAAATTTTTTAGAAGGATTAAAGCAAGTCGCTGAGGCAGGTGCTGCAGAAGCTGTCGGTGGTGCTATCATTGGTACTGTTTCAGCAGTAAACAAGGGATACCAAGAGAATAAATTTGAGAATCTCCTTGACGAACAAGTAGAGTTGCTTCACCAAATCTCATCTGACCCTACGTTAGTTGATGCCTATAAGGTAAAGATTAAACAAAATGTTGCCGAGGGTAAGATGACTATTGAGGAAGGGTTAAAGCAAGAGGCTTCATTTGATAAGATGATTGGTCAGCTAAACTCAATACCTAATGACATTTCTCCTGCGGGTCAGAAGGAAGCGCTTCGTCTATTGAAGGAAAGAGATGCGCTACAAGCTAAGATTGACATCTCAGACCCTGACTTAGTTACAAAAGAGAAAGCTCGCGTTGCCGAGATTAAAGAAAAGTTACAAAAAATATCTACAGATTATGCCATTCAAAAGCCAAGCACAGAGGAAAGCGTGTTACGCGATGAAGAGTCCCAAGTGGGATTGCAAGAAATGGGAGAAGGAAACGCCAAAGGGCAAGCCGCTCCCCAAGAAGATAAAGCCTATGTCACAGCGCAAGAAGTAAATGATAATGTAGCAAAGGCAAATCCTGATGCTAGTGTATTGTTAACTCCTAGTGGTGAGGACTTGAGCTTGACTGCTGTTTATGTAGGTAAGGAGAATCGTGGCAAGGGTATAGGGACAAATGTCCTTAATACTGTAAAGTCAGAAGCTGATAGGGTAGGTAAAAAAATAGTTTTAGATGCCACAAATGAATTGGATTCTGAAACTGATTTAGAAAGGTTAGGTAATTTTTACGAAAGGAATGGATTCAAAAGAGTTGGTGAAAACAAATTTGAATACACTCCACAAGAAACTGTAGCCCAAGAAGAAGTTACTGCTGAGCCGTTACAACAAAAGTCAAGCAGATTACTTGATGCCATCGGCAAAGCTCGTGAGCTAGGAGCTGATGGCGTTGATGCTTTGAACAGCGCTTTGGCAAATCTTAGAGGGATTGCTGCTGAGCGTATCAATCAGATTGGGAATCGCATTGACGATTTGCAACAGAAGATGCGCAACATCACCAAGGCATCTACCATTCCATCTGCAACGATGGCTGACTTGAATGGTAAGCAAGTGAACTACAACGGAGAACAGGCAACTGTTCGTATCTCCGAAGGAGGTGCAGTGTCACTTGAAACGCCAACACAAATCGTTGACCTTGAGAATGTCACACCAACTACGCTTGCTGCTGACGCTAAGGTAGAAGTCATTGCTCCTGCTGTTGAGTTTAACCCTGATACTGACCGATACGTTGACAACGACAATGTCGTTATTAACAATGTCGAGTATGGCATCAATACCAATGCTGAAGGGAATGTTGTTGGATTGGCATTGAAGGATGGTAGCAACCAAGTGATTACCAATGAGGAGTTGATGAAGAAAGCCGAGGTGATTAGAAACACCGAAGGCAATGTCGCTCCTGCCACTCAGACAATGGTATCACCTGCTGTTCAGTCAGACATCGACGCTCTTAGTCAAGAGATTGCAGCATTAGAAGCCGAGCGTTCTACCATTGAGCAGGAGACTGCCGAGCCTGCACCTGCTGAAGCTCCCGTTGAGACTGACGCTGAGCGCAGATTCAGAGGCGCTGTATTGTCGCAGACAGGCATCTCTCCTGAGGACTTGGGTAAGCTTATTGCTGTCTTGACTAAGGCCAATAAGAATGTAAAGGTTATTGCTGATAAGGCCAAGATGGTTGCTCTTCTTGTTGAGAAAGGTTTATCTCCTGAGCAGGCTAACCAAGTAAAGGGTGTTCGCATTGGCGATACTGTCTATATCAACCCTGAGTTGGCAACTGTTGACACGCCCATTCACGAGTTTGCGCACATTTGGGGTGAGCTTTGCAAGAAGCAGCGCCCTGAGTTGTGGAAGCGAGGACTTACTTTGATTAAGATGTCAAAGTATTACAAGGAGCTTGTTCAGCGAATCAAGGACAATCCTGAGCTATCTAATCTTTACAAGACAGATGCTCAGATTAGAGAAGAGGCTTTGATTCAGGCTATTGGCGAGAGAGGTGCTACAATCTTCGACGACAACAAGTTGCAGTTGATGTGGAACAATTGGTTAGCTTCATTTGATAACTTCATTAAGAAGGTATTGGGCTTGCCGATGAATACTGACATCACGAAGATGAAGCTAAGCGAGTTCTTAGACATCGCTGCTACTGAAGTGTTGACAGGCAAAGGCACAGGTGTCGGTGGTGAGATGACCATTGAGAAGACCAAGGCTGCGAAGGACTTTGAGTTTCAGATTGGCGATTGGAATAAAAAATTAACAACATCATTTGTTTCTCCAATTGGTAAGATATTCGACATGAGTCCTGAGCTATCTAAGATTGGAACTCTTGAACAATACTCAAGGTATTTAGAAAGCATTTATCCTAAAAGTTTAGTTCAAGGTATTTTATTCCATTCAACATTTGGTGCTAATAAATTCCCTGCATTTGAAAAATTCAAAAAAGGCATTGGTATCTATTTCAGTAGTACATCTGAATATGCTAAGCAATTAAAAAACGTAGATGAGAAAGGTATTGTTTACGCATTGGTTGATATTCGGAAACCATTTGAAACAACGAAACCTATATTTGATACACCTTTGGAATTTTACAAAGGAGAAAATGATGAGACTTTCAGTCCTAGAGCTTTATTAGATTCTAAGAAATATGATTCAGTTGTTGGCGTTGATGCGGGACAAAAAGATGGTAATACTATCGTTGTGTTCAATGAAGATAATGTACACATATTAGGGTCTCAAAAAGACTTGGATGGATTTAAGAAATATGTAAGCGCCCCAACTAAAAAGAGTTTATTCCAAAGCATTTCAGATTATCTTAAGTCTTCTAAAGATACAATTAAGGGGGCTATTCAATTCCAAGCACAGCAGTCAGCAAACCAACTCACTAAGATTATCAATGATGGCATCAAGGCTAAATTAACCAAAGCTCAAATCATCAACATCTTAGTTAAGTCAGGCGGAATGACTGTTGAGGATGCAACCAATGCATACAATGACGTGAAGGCAGGCAACGCTATTAATGTAGCACCTGCACCTGCACCCGCTGCAGCGCCATCACCAACAACTACAACTACTACGGCAGCACCTTCACCTACAGCAGCACCATCGCCTGCTCCAACTCCGACAGGGCCTAAGTTCGCTACACGAATCGCTGATGCAATTGAGGCAATGTCAAATGGCGTATTTGACAATAGCGTGAAGCAGGCTTTGATTGACAACATCAAAGCAGCACGCACTCAAATCAAACAGGCGCTGACAACTGAGAAGGCTATGCGTAAAGAGCTTGTTGATATGCTTAAAATATTAAAGCAAAATGGCAACCTAAGCCAATCTCAAGCATTATCTCTATTGCGAGCATTCGCAACTACTGACATTTATAGTGATGTAGCTGTAGATAAGTTCGTAAACTACTCCATGAATATGATGCAGAAGTCTCAATCTAGATTTGAGGCTTCAAATAGAAAGTCAATCATATCTAAAATCGCTGACTTAGTAAATAAGTCTAAGCGAAAGATGGTCACATCTTCAGGCAAGCCTAGAGCAAGAGCATTAGATGCTGTTGGCAATTCATTCTTTGTTCACGTAAACAGAATTGTAAGGGCGGCTATCAATGATGACATCAATGAGATGGCAAACATCTCAGCTGAACTTGGAAGCAAGCAGACTGAAATTTATGAAGCATTGGTTAAAGAAGCTAATGGCGAACCAATAACAGCGCAAGAAGCTGACTTGCTAGACTTGCAATACGCATTCGACGCATTCGGCGACATGATGAACCTTAGCAATGAAGAGCTTGCTAATCTATACGAAGACCTGAAAAGCGCTAGAGGATTGTCAATCGAGAATATGAAAGCGTTCAGACATGCTCGTGCGGCAGAGCAGAAGTTGGTATCTGAAAGGGTTGACCAAGAAGTAAAGACTCTAAATAAAGCTTTGTATAATCCTGATGGAAGCCTTAAGAGTCAGAACCAACGGATGAGAGATAGAAAAGCTATCCGAGCTGAGCTAGAGAAAGGTAATATATTTAAGGCTACAAAGTTATATGTTACTAGCTTAAATAATAAATCACTAACCAATCTGTCAAGATGGCTTAGAGATTCAATCAGCAACTTAGAGACAATTACCACATTCTTAGGTAAGGGTACTAGCGATTTCTTTACCAAGCAAATCTATGATAAGTTATTTGTTGCAGAAGAAGTTCAGCGCAGAGGCTATCAATCGCAGATGGAAAAGATGAATGAGTTAGCTACAAAGAATGGCTTTAAGGATTTCAAAGATTTAGCATCTGCACTATCAAGTGGTAAGACTTATACCATTGATACAGGTACAGAGAGTTACATCTTAGATAAAGATGAAATGTTGCGCATCTATGCACTAAGCCTTAACGAAATTCAACGTAATAAGTTGATGAACATGGGGATTGCTGTTGCTCAGATTAATGAGATTAAGAATATCCTTGGTGATGACTTAGTTAATTTTGCTAACGATGTGGTTGATTACTTGAGTAATGAATATTACAACGATACCAATGCCGCATACGTTGATGAATATAATACTAGACTTCCTCGTATTGAAAACTACTTCCCAACTAGAACAGTTCGCTCAAATACTACGGCCAATCTAATTCAAGGTAACTTCTCTCAGGTATTCAGAGCTGACAATGCATCTGCACTTTCCAACAGGGTTGATAAGACAGGAGAGATAATTCTTGATGAAGGATTTATCAATACATTGGAAGGTCACTTCCAACAGATTGAGAGATTCAAGACGTTTGCACCTGTGGTAAGAGAACTTAATTATGTATTCTCATCACCTGCATTTGACGCTTACATCGAAGAGACAGGGACTAAGAAACTTATGAATCTTTTGATTAGGAATACAGTTATTCCTGATGGTGGTAATCCATTCCCTACAACGAAGTCTTCAATTTTTGACAAGTACGCAGGCTTTGCATTGGCATTTAAAGCTATGCAAATCCCTAAGCAGGCTATTGCTGCTGTTACTGCATACGAAGATTATCGCTTGTTAAAGAATAGGTCAACGCCAATCTTAGATGTTGTTGGATTTGCTTATGACTTAGGCGTTGCATTCATGACTCTGCCAAAGCAGATAAAAAAGGCTAGAGAAATATCAGCGTCATTCAATGAGCGATATGAAGAAGGACTTAAAGGGAACATCGCTAGTACAACATCAGGCCGCGGTGGGCTTCGTTCTATCAAGCAGCGTTCAGGTATTCTAGGTAAGCTTTATCGTGGCACAAAATCAGCAGCTTCATTCCCTACATTCTTAGGAGATACGCTATCTGTTATGGGATATATGGCTGTGTATAACCGCAATATCGCAAACGGAATGTCGCCTGAGAAAGCGGCCATGAAGTTTAATAATTACAACAAAACTCTTCAGTCAAGAAATGCCTCAGATAGAAATGCTCTTCAGAATGAGCAGAACTCTTTGATAAAGACGTTCACTATGTTCGGAAGTAGCGCATTCTTGCAAATGAATAAGGTCATTCAGTCTGCTGATAAGATAGTTGCAAAGACATTTAAGTTTGCAAAGACAGGCGACAAATCTAACTTGCCATCAGTGTCAGAGTTCAGAGCATTCATGCTCAACTTGGGCGTAGCAAATGCCTTGTTTGCTTGGGCATCATACGCATTTAAGATAACATTGGGAGATGAGGAGGATGAAGATGAAGCGTTCTCTGAAATGATGATGGCATTGTTTGGCCTAAACCTTCTTACTCAGTTACCAATCTTAGGAGATGCCCTTGAACTTATATGGACTTCCATTAAAGGAGAAGGTATATCTCCAAAAGGAGCTAGCTTAAATCCATATACAACTGTCGCTATTAAGGCAATAAAAGGTATAAAGGATGAAGATGTTTTTGAAGCGACAAAGCCTGTCATTGAATTGGCAATCGGCTCAAGCATTGACCCTGCTATTGGACTTTATGGATTAGCAACATCAACAAGTCAAAAGGAGGCTGATGAAAGTTTTTACAAGGTGATTGGACTTTCAAAATCTTACCAACCAACTATTGACTATGGCGAAACTGCTGACCAATACAAAGCCCGTGTTAAGAAGCAAAGAGCTAAGCTCAAAGAAGAAGACCCTGACTTATACTTAAAAATCTATGGCGAAGACCCTGTCGAAGAAGAGACAGAGAAAGAGCCTAAGGAAAAGGAGAAGGATAGAAAGGCGAACCTTGATTAGTAACGAATATATCGCAGTGACTTCTGCCTATCGAAATAGCACATCATCTCTAGGTCGTTTGCAGCTCCTACACGGGGCTGCATTCCACCGTATTTAACGATACCTTCCAACTCTTCTACCTTGCCGTAGATGATACCGTCTTCGCAGGCCCAAATCAGCATAGGGTTGAGCCGCTTCGCCATTAGATTGGCAATCTTTTTTACAGCAACAGGTAAAGGGTAGGCGTTTCGCATCGTGCGATTCCTACCCTTCACTTCTATGTATGCTATGGGATGATTATTGTCATCGACAATCTTGAAGTCGATGTCCATGCCACCTAGCTTGATGGCTTTGCCACCGAACACCTTGGTGTATAGCTCAATGGCTTTGAGTTCTCGGGCTCTGTCTTGCTCAGTCTCGAAAATCATCGTTGATATTTTTGAGTAAATACCTCAACTCCTCCATCAATTCAAGCGCCGTTGACTCGGCATTAATAATTTCATTATCACACAGTTGCTCGTAGAGTTTGTCTACCATCTCGTGCATTTCTGATGTGACGTACCAAGCTTCTTTCGCTTGCCTTGACCGAGGTTTATTCATGAGAAGTTTCTTACTGCCTTAGTAAATTTTTGTACGAGAAACTCTTTTTCATGTGATGCATCTAACTCAGTAATAAAATCTTTGTACTTCTTAAACAAATTAATGTCGTCAAAATATTTCTCCTTCCACAAAGATAATGATTTAACCTGCTCTTGCAACAAATTAATTTCATTCAGTAACTCTTGCTCACGAGCACCCTTCATATCTCTGATGGGATTGTAGAACGCATCGCTCACTAAAGCGTATCTGCGCTTGGTTGCCTTATCATGCATCATTAACCACTCAAATGTTTTGAGGTAGTGAATGATGGTGGTGTGGTCTTTGTCCATGATGTCGCCAATCTGCTTTAATGTATAGTCATTCGCTCTTAATATGTACGCGATATACTTACGCGCGTCGACAGCACTGCGTGTCCTGCGGCTAGTGTCAATGTCTTGGCCTAAGACTGTCTTGCAAATATGTCTAAGCATATCATACTTAAACTTAATCTCCTCTGAATACCTCTGTTTTAATTCCATAATCTTCTAATTCTTTGATTCTATATTCTTGTAATTTTGATAGTCGACCTCCCTTTGCTTTCACCTCGCAGAACAAAACATCTGAGTGTGGTGGTATTGCTATCAGGTCAGGGATGCCATTCTTATTTGTCCTGATTAGCTTGATAACGTAGTAGCCCTCGGCTTCTAGCTGTCGTATCCGCTTGGCTTGTATCTGCTGCTCAGTCATTTATAGAACAATAGATGCCAAACAGAACGAATGATGCCAACAAAAAGTAATAGCATATTGACGCTAATGCTATGAAGTAGTTGGGTCTTTCTTCAGCCAAGTCAAATGACTTGATGAACATGAATGTCGACGCTAGTATAGCTAACATTAGCAATACTATGATTGTAATTTCACTTGTCATAAAAATCTTTTTTGAAGTGTGCTAAAGTGTAATCTTTCTTTTTTGTTACGGCCTTGTATATCTCGTGTTCGATTCCTCCTTTTGAGAATATCCAATAGACCTTATTTTCTAGTCGTTCTTTGGTGGTCATCCTATCTCTCGACTGCCAATAGCTTGTGGCGCTGAAGTCAATGTTATAGTACACCAATACGTCAGCGTCTTTAAGGCTGATACCTTCCCTGCCTGATACAATCTGCAGGGCGATGACCCGTTTCCCTGAGGAGAATCCTTCTAAGGTATCTGTCAGCTCGTCTGCGAAGACTTCTTTGAGCGCCTTGAACTCTTCCTTGAATTTGTAGAAGATACCGATGCGCTTGTCAGCGAAGTGCTCCTTGATGAACTGCGCTTTGGTGTCGTCTACAATCATTGAGTCGCCGCTCTCGAACTTAATAGTCCCTGAGTATAGTTGGTGTAGCTTCGACATCAGCTTGACGGGTGTGTCTGCTAAGATGGTCTGCACTGCGCCTTCAACGACGAGGTCTTTCTTAAGCCTGTCAATGAGCTTGTATGTTGATGGCTTTAGTTCTACCTCAAGTACGTTCTCCTCAATCTCTACCTCGAACCCTGCTTCTGACTGCGTGTAGTTGATGGTGTATGGCGACATAGCCTGTATGATTTCATCCTTGCCGTTGCTGTAGTCATTGATGAACATACCGTTGATGCGCTTCTGACTTACCTTGACGTAGTCGTGGCAGAACTTGTAGAAGTTAATGTAGTGAGCGAACGGATTGCTCGGTATGCCATATACCTGATGGTACATCTGAGAGTACGACTCAGGGGTTGGCGTTCCTGACATGAGTATCACGTATGGCTTGTACTTAGACACCACTCTTTTGACCGCTATTGCACGATTGCTTGGCTTTGGGAATGCACCTAAGGAGTGAGCCTCATCGACCACCACAGCGTCCCATTTGTAGTTATCTTCAAACAAGTGCAGCGACTCGTAGTTGATGACGGTTATCTTGAACGATGGGTTGAGCGCCTCGTAGTCATTAGTGATACTGCCGATGGCTTTCTTCTTGGTGATGAACAGCACCTGCTTAACGCCGAGCTTGTCTAGCATGCCAAGAGATGTCAGTGTCTTTCCTGTGCGCACCTCCATCGCTAGATAGATGAAGCGGTGTATGTTCAGGATGGCTACGCCCTTGTCGATGATATGCTTTTGGTATTCTCTGAAGGTGACAGACGAGTATGACTCGCCACTCTCCTGTTCGTACAGAGATTTGTAGTGGTCGTAACTTCTGTTTATCATTTCCTCTTTGTCTTTGTTTGTCTTGTACTTACGCTTAACGGTATCCTTATCAGTTGATACTGACGAGGTTAGTATTCTTCTAAGCGCATCACAGTATTCGACCATCATCTTATTGTCATAAGATGGCACTCGCTCTATGATTTTCATTTCACTACTTTGTATCCCAAGTGGGTTAGAATATCTTGAATGAGCTTCAGCTTATCGCCGACGTATTCAAAGTCAACGCCATCAACTGAGATGATGGTGTGGTATGTTGCACGCATTCCTTCTTGCAACTCCTTTCTCTTGTGTATCTTTATTTCTTTCATAAGATTTAATTTGCGACAGAGGCAGGGGTCGAACCTGCAATACTCAGTATTGAAACTGCTGCTTGTATAATAGAGATAGTAAGTATTTCACGCAGTAACCTAACTCTATGCGTCTACCATTCCGCCACTCTGTCTTTTGCAACTTTTCTAAACACATTTGAGTTGCCAACAAATCCTACAAACGATTAGGAGCTATTGAGCGAGCAGTTCTTATGGTATGCCACGGCTGTGCTTCGTTCCCTTGTACTTCGGGCTAATGTTTTGTCACATCATAACTTTACTTTTGTTGTGATATGTAATGTCATCACTTTACTCAATTAATTTTACTATAGGGTTGCCACATGATAGACAACCTACTTCGCTTGGTGAGTAGGTGTCAAACAGTGGATAATCACATTCACACATTGGCATCTCTCTGTCCAACTCATTGATGATACGGCTCAGCTCTGAGCAGTACTCGTACATCTCTAAACTCTCGAAGTACTTGAGCACCCTTCTGATTTCAGTAGAGTCAAACTCACCGCCTATCTCGTGACCGAAGTAACCGATGCCTGCCTCCATGACTTCTTCAACGCTTGACCGTGACGTAATGACATTGAATGAGTTAACCATTGCAATGTGTCTAATTGTTTCTTTGTTCATACTTTTGCATTAGAACTTTAAGATATACAGCAAAATCTAAAGCCTCCTCGTAGGCATGCTGCATCCACTGTTGAGGTTCTAACTTGGCTTTATCAACCGTCGTGCCATACTTCTCGAAGCCCATCTTCTCCCTGTCAATCAAGTCCCAAATAATCTTTCGATACGTTGAACCCATTGGGTACTCACCTCGAAACTCATTCATCAACTCAGTAAAGGCAGAAGCTTTGATAATACCATTGTGATGCTGAGTACCACCTTGACTGCGGTATTCATTAAACTCCTGAATATTATGCTTTATCTTCTCCTCCAACAGCGCTATCAGCTGCTCCTTGCTCGTATCTTTCATATTGCTGTTTGATTTCATTTATCATGGTAGGGTAAGAGGCAATCACTGCAATCGGGTCGTTCGCTAACGAAGCAGTAATGGCATCAATAGCTGTGCTCATGTGCAACATCAACTCCTCATCCTCATTGAACAATGAAGTGATGGTATTATTGATGTCACCAAGTAACATGTCATGCAATGTATTGACGGTACTCTTAATCTTATGGCGATAGAATGGCGTGCCACGCATGTCATCTAATGATTCAAGCAATGCCTGTGAAAGAATGTGTATTCTAAACAGGGTAATATCAATCTGTTCTCTTGTCATATTCCACAAATTTACAACACCTATTCTTTCGGCGCAAGTCTTTTTAAAATATTAATTGGCTCTCTGCCGTTTGAGATAAGCGTTCTGTCTACGGACAATGCCGCTTCGCGCTCTGTCTTAAACAGCTGTCGGTACTGATGGCCGTTAACCATCACTGCCGCTTGGTAGTATAACACTCCGTTATTCTTCACGGGCATTACATTCTTGTACTGTGATTTAAACCCTGCTGACTTCATATAATTCAAATTTACTTTCCCACGGTTGAACATTCCCTATGCCTTTGTTTTGGTATCTGATAATACCGATGTATGGTATTTTCACTTGGCATTCATACCGCTCAATCTCTCCTCTGTCTGCTTGGTCGGGATACCCGCAGAACTCATCCAAGAACTCAATCACTTTTTCAAGTGAGTCACTGACACACATGGGCTCATGCGTATCATCAGCATCTATTGCTACATACATATCTTTCATTTGTTATCTCCGTTAAGTTAAATCCCAAAAATTCTCATTAAGAATCTCTTGAAAATCTTTAGGAATATCTTTCATCTTGTTTATCTTTTGATTAATCATTAACAATGTATCTGCTTGTCCATTTGCATACGCATTTATTTCTCTTTCTTTCTCCATTAACTCAGCTTTGTCCCAACAATTTTTATTGTGTTCAAAATCTTTTTCGCTATAAGGTTCTGAAATTAAATTTTCCAATAACCATTCTACTGCTGTCAGTTTCATGTCAATATGTTTTGCCGTGTAACCTTGGACGCGATGCGTTGTAGTTTAACTTGGCATTGATATGCCAACCGATGTCAATACCCAACCCGCCGCTCATGTCTAACAAACGAATGACTGCGTCAGCAATCTCATCCTCAAACGTGTCCTTCACATTATCCTTGAACCACTCGTTTGTAAAGATGTCCCTCGGCTTGTCAGCCATCATCTGATTCTTGCGGTGTGCCTCAATGGCCTCACCTAATTCACTAACCACAAGCATCAACATCTCACCTACGTTGCGCTCACTGTCCCAAAATCCCTTAGCTCTGTTCGCTTCAAAGATTTCATTCGCTGACTCCGTCAGATTCTTCACTGTCTGTTTCATAAAAATTAATTAGTTTATCACATTTTTCTCCATCGAAAGGCATATAAAAAAAATAACTGTCGCCCTTCTTATCTGTCCCGTACCTTGCACAGTTGTGCCTGAACGGACAGCCAATACCAAAACACTTTACGTTCTCCATCAGAAATCAATTTCACTTTGCTTCTCTAAGTCGCCAAGGTTCTTGAACTGAATCCATCTGCCAATGGCATCACGACCGTCAGCAGGAGCAACGCCGTACTTGAATAAGCCATACGAGTTCAGCCATCGGTAGAATCTCGTCCTGCTCAAGCCCATCTTACCCCTCGCCCCGTAGTCAGGATACTCATCAACGAATGAATTGTACAAGTCAATCTTGTAAATCTTATCCTTAATCATCAGCTCCCTGTTCGGCTCTAAGCCGTCAACCAATCCGCACCACTCAATAAATTCGTAGCACGTCTCAGCACTCAGCTGTCTGATGTTAAGGTTAACAAACTTACTCTTCACCAAGCCTGAGTTCAAGTAACCCTGCACGCAACCAATCATGTAGTTGTCAAACTCACACCAATCGTCGTCGTTCCAATCACTGAACATCAACTTACCAAACTCATCAAGTGGAGTGAACGTCTTGCTGTAATACTGATGCAGCTCAAGCTCCCACTTACGGCGAGCAAATGAATTGCCCGTCCCCTTAATGGCATAGTTCGTAGTGATGGCAATCTTCGGTGACTTGCTGAACGGAATCTTGATGGCATCTTTGTTCTTCTTCTCAAGCGTCAAGCCCTCCGTTACAACAGAGAACAAACGCTCGAAGTCAAAGTGCTTCTTCACGTCATCAAAGCAAAGTATCTGAGTGTCAGCTGATACTAGCTGATACGCAAAGCTACGCTCGAAAGCGAATGACTTACCGTCAATCACCACAAGCTTCTTCATCTGACCAAGGGCGTTCATGAAGATACCCTTACCTGTACCACCCTCAGGGTTGTCACTAATCACCTCGTCGTTCAAGATGACCGCAGGGCAGAACGATAAGTTCTTGTGGCCATGCATCAGATAACCTATCGTACTCTCCATCGACCGAACCCTCGCCTCGTCATGACCGCAGATGTTCCAAATGAATGTCTGATAGTCGCACTTGTCGCTCCAACCACAAAGGCTGAACGTCCTGTCAATGACGTGGTCTTTCCACACATACCCGCCCAAATCCAAGTAGTCAATCGGGATAATCTCAGATGCGGTAATCTTCACCGCACAGTTGCGGTAATACAGATACGCTGCATCCTTGCTGTCCTCAATGAAGTAGATGTCAACCGTTGACAATAGCGACAAGAACTCCTCCTTGAAGAATCTCGTTTGGTCAGCGAAGTAATTATACACCGCCATATCGCCGAGGTCAAGCAAGTAGTTGAGCGTGTAGTCCTTTATCTCCTTCTCACTCGTGTGGTCAATCAAGTTGTTCGTAACCTTCACGAACACGTAGTTCTTACTACCCTCAGGGCAGTACTTGTAAAAGCCGTTGTCCTCTAAGAACTGCTTGAACAATACGTGGACAATCTTGATGACACCCTTGTCGCTCTTCGACCAAAAGACCTGCTTGGCATTGTCCTCCTCAATGCGGTCAAGGACAGCATCGACAGTGGTCAAGTCTAAGTCCTCGTTCAATAACTCTGAACGAACCTCAGCACGGTTGCCACCACGTCTCAGTTTTACACGAATGTTATTAACGCGCTCCTCGTCCTCGTAGTAACGCGTTCCGAACGAAGTGGTGTTCTGATATGCCGAGTCTATCGTTCGTTGAATCTCGGGCAAATTAAAGTCATTGTCGGCGTAGCTACCAAGGATATAGTTGGCTAGACTCTTGTTGATACCAAAATCATTGAAGGCATGGGCCAACACGTAGCAGTTGTGGTTGCGCTGTCCCGATACCATCGGGTACTTCTTCTCCCACCACTTCACAAGTATCTCTACAATCTTGTTCTCGTCCGTGATAGGGATGGTCGGACGGTCACGGTACTTGCTCTTCTCTTGGTACTCAGGCTCGTCAATCGTCGTCCATAACGAAGCCGTAGGGTTGACGTAGATGAGCGGGTCATACGACTCGTAACAAACACGGCTGATGTTCTTGCTCGTCTTGTCAAAGTACGGAGAGTTGAAGTGCTTCTCAAGTGAGTTGAAATAGTTCACGTGGTTCTCAGCATCAGCAGGGATGCGAACCAATACCTTCAAGCCATTGCCCGATGGTGATACGAAGACCGAGTACACAAACTTGTTCTTCGTCAACCTGTCCTTGTCCTGCAACAAGTCCTTCTGCTTGGTGTACCCATCGAAGTCTAAACAGATTAAGCCACTGTGCTCAATCAGTGATGCGTCTGAACGCTTATTAAAAGTTCCGCTGAAACAAATGGCAGGTAACTGCTTCTTTAGTTCGTTGCGGTCTGTCTTATCTTTCTCGTTGCGGATTCTCAATACCAAATCCTTAGACGAACCATTGCGTATCCTGTTGAATATCACATCAACTTCTCTGAAGAACGGTGCGTCTGTATCCTTTATGCTTTTGAAGATAGTAATCATCTGTGTCGATTATTTTTATTAGTGTCGATTTAGTGTCGATTTTAGTGTCGATTTTATTTTCTTAACTTACTGATTATCTTTTACTTATTTCTCTAATGTCGAAAATGTCGATTTTAAAGTCAAAATGTAATGGAAAATAAATGCTCTCTTAATAAAGTAATATAGAGAGAATAGGGAAAGGATTTTTTCGACATATCGACATCGGTAAAAAAAGGGGTGTTGCCACCCCTTAACGTGTTGATTGTGTTGGTATTAGAAAGGAACATCTTCTGATGCAGTTGACGCTTTAGGTGCAGCATTGGTGGCATTACCCTTCGGCTCGTACTCGTCAAGCTCTAGGTAAGGGTTGCCACTGCGGCCATACTTGGCATCAAGATTAACCCATCCGTTCTTTGCATTCTTCTTCAAGAAAGCAATGGCTTCATCTACCTTGATGGAGATGCGACCAATCACAAAATCAGGTGCATCTTCACGACGCTTGAAGGAAAATCCTTCTGCAAAAATTCTCTCTTTGCTCATAATAAAAAGTTTAAAGTGTTTCGTTAATGTAAAAATTTTCAATGTCCTCCGTTTTGTTCGGACCGAAGAACCGTTCCCATACCCCAATGGCTCGGCGCACCTTGTCCTCACCGCCACGAATGAACTCCTCACTCGGTGTATAAACACCAAGCTGAGCAGTCACCTTGTCGATGACGTAGAAGATAAGCGGACGGCCAAACAATTGCTGATAGATGTAGCACTGCGAGTCGTAGTTGTACGCCTTGGCAGAGTACCTGAACTTCTGAATATCGCTCGTGGTCTTGATGTCAATCAAGCTGTCGGTGCGTAAGATGTCAGCCTTCCCCTTGAAAGGGATGCCCATAATCTCACCAACCATCGGCTCTTCAAACACATTCGTCGGGCGGTACAACTCATCGTAGAACGTGATGTTACCTTTGATGGTGTCAACCAACATCTCAATGTGCTCCTTCTCAGTCTTGAGCAAGGCCACCTGCAAGTAGTTCTCTGCTAGGTAGTCCTTGTACTTGTTCGTGAGTCGAGATGACGCGTCAACGTAGGGAACGTGCAGAGCCTTCTCAGGCTCAAGAAGAAGTTGGTGGAAGTACCTACCCTCAGCGAAGCTTTTGTTGTCGTCTCTCGCAACCCCAAATGCCTTGGGGTTGGAGAGTAGCGAACCGATGTCAGAGTTAGAAAGGAACTGTTTGCCGACACCACTGTAGTACTCAAAGTCATCTCTGAGTTTGGTGATTACCTCGGCGCTCATGACTCAACAGCTTCCTTTATCTTGGCCTTAGCCTCAGGGTTGATGCTGTACTTACGGATGAGCTGTTGGCCTAGCTTGGCAAGGCCGAGGTGCTTGTTGGCTACCACGTAGCTCATCACCTTATCCCAATTCTCATCGTCGATGTTCAGCTCAATGAGCGCAGGTGCAGGTGCAGGAGCGGCCTTGGCTTTCTTGTCAGCAATGACAGCCTTGTCAGCATCGTCAGTCAAGTCCTCGCCCGTCCAAAGCGCAAGCCCTAAGCCGTGCATGGCGATGGCCTTAGCCGTTGAGCGCTGAATTGTTTTGTTCACGTCGAACGACGTAATCTTCTCAGCGTCGATAGGATAGTTCTTATGGTTCATGATAGGCAAGTAGTCAATATGCTCAATGCCATTGACCGTGATGCCAACCTTTACCCACCCTGACCGTCCGTCAGAGAAGTAGTTCCAACCCGTAGCAGGGTCTTCGTAAACGGTGCGCTTCGCATCAGGGAAGTTAGACAATAGCTCTGCCCATGCATACGCCCATGAAAGGTAGTCCAAGCCACCCTTCTTTTCTACCTTGTCCCGCACATTGATGGCGTACAAGGTGGTGAATGAATTTGATTTACTCATACAATTGAAGTTGTTAGTTCTATTTCGTTTAACATATCGCGCATATCTCTGTCCATTAGTCGCATCTTGTCTACCATCTTGAGCCCGTGGTAGATGGAAGGGTTGAATACTTTCAACCCGTTCTCTTCTAACAGCGACATTAGTTCACACATACGCATGCCTCTGTTCAGGCATAGGTAATATAAAATGTAACGGGGCTCATTGATGTGAGTGATACGGCTTCTAGTGAATAGATTTTCTCTAGTGATGCCATAGATAGAGCATACTTTATCAACATATTTTTCAAAGATAATACGCTTCATGGTTATTTAGTTAGCTCATTGTACATAAACTTTTCCACAGTCTTGAGATTACTACTCTCCAACTTTGTGTTCATCTCGTCTGACTCAGTCGCATCGTCCAACTCAAAGTGGTAGGTGCTACTGTCAAGAACTTGAACCACAAAATTAAACAAGTAATACACAACGTCGGTGCAGTTATTCAGAAGAACAGCATTCTTATTAACATTTTTTAGGTAAGCATCTCGTGACATGAACATGCCGAGGTTCGAGAACTCATGCTGTGTAATTGCGTTGCGGTCAACGATTTGTTGTAGCCTTTGAACGCGGCTAGCGTTTGAGTTTGCTCTCATCTTCTCAAGCAAAATCTCTTCTTTGATTTGTTTCATAATTAAAATTTTAATTTGTTGTTGCATAGGCGAAGCAAAGCTGCGCCAATAAATTAGTTATATGCAATTAAAAATGGGCAACGACCATCGTTTTGCATTTGGAAATTTATCTTTATACATTGCTTTTACTCGAAGTTTTACGAGTTCTTTTATCTGCTTGTCATTCATCCATTGGCTTGCTTTGTCGTTCAATCTTGTTTGTACAATTATTTCCGCTTCTTCGGATAGTAGAAATGGGTGTCCGTGTTTGAACTCGTAAAACCACCTTTTCAACTGCCCATTTTTAACAGCATATAACAAAGTATTGCCAATAGTGGGGTTTGTGGTTTTCAATGAATCTTTTTGCATATCTTAAACTTTTGGTTATTAATTAAACTTCGGTGGTTTAATGCCCCACCATAGGCAATACTTGGAACGTTAGGCAACATTAGATTCAATCCAACGTCTAAAGCCAATTACAATATCACCATCGTGCCAATTTTCTTCATCAGCGGTTTCACATACATCTTCGTAAATATATTGCACTATATCCTCAAAATTTGATGGTATGTCCATCCCAATCTTTGTAATCAGATTGATAAATCTTTTTTCGATTTCGTCTTTTTTAGCTACTGTCCAATTTGTTTCCATATTCTGTGCTCATTTGTTAAAAATTATGTAGTATAAAAATGCTACTAACATTAGTGTCGAAAAGATACCAACGCCTAGTAACGTGATGAGTTGGAATGATGTTGTTGAACTGCTCGCCATCCTGCCAATGATATGGTATAGGATAAAGCAAGTGAACAACAACACCACGCTCCGCCATAGTCTCCTCATGATACACTCCTAAATGTTGTGAGCGTGCTCAGTTCGTCGCCAATGTTGCGGATAATATACACGGCCTGCGCACTCTTGTGCAAGTTGCCGTTCTCCAACTCCTGCCGATGCAATCGGTGCGCTTTGTCTAGCCTACTAGACAATATTGACAGCCGACTACGGCGTAATAACGTAGGCTTACTCTCGTTACTTGGCCCGCTCATACTTGCGAACAACTCTATCAAGTCTTTCATACTCTCTTCCTTTTGTGTCTTCAATGGTTACTTTAATACATTTGGTTACGTTCATCTCACTGTCGAACAGCGCAATGCGCTCCGTCGTGATATGCCTGTTGTAATAATTGGCGAGCACATGCATTTGCTGTGGCTCTTTGGTTGTGATGAATGAATCACCATCATCCATGCGCTCAAGCATACGACCTTCGTAGCTCCGTGCGCCCGAGGTTAATCCTCTGCGGTCTTTTTTTCTTCTCATTTATCAATGTGTTTATGAAAGTAAGCTCCAACACCCGCTGATACTAACAGCGCAGTGATTAATAATACTAGCATCATTTTTTGAATTGTTTAATCCAACCATTGTACTTGTTCTCAGTAGGCTCTTCTAATTGCCCAAGGCAGTAGGCAAGGTATGCTATCTGCCTCACCTCATCGTAAGAGTACGACCTTTTAGACTGCCATTTAACCCCTTCTTTGAATCCATAGATACCATTAGTGTATTCAAATTGGTCAGCAGCTTGCTCAATTTCTGTGCTCATAATGCCTCAATAAATTTATTTACAACGTCAAGGTTCTCAGGTTGATTGCTGATGCCTGCAAAGATGCAGTAGTCATACACGTCCTTGCGGATACCCGTGTATTCCTTGCGGACAATAGGCTCACGAACAGTATCATACAGCGGTTCAAATACAGCGTTCTCATTAATGCTCCCGTTGATAAGCAAAGCAGCATAGTTGTAGTCACGGTCATGAGATAAGTAAAGATGCACAATTGACCAATCAATACCATACTCTCTATTAACTGACCAATTGAAGTTCATGATAGCACTCGACGCTGTGCCATCTCGATGACCTTCAGGGACAAGCCTATCCAATAGACCACGAGCCCTGCGTGTTAACATCATCCTAAATTCAACGTACTGCATAACCATCTATTTAACCACTCACTATCACTCGGTGAACTGCAAATGCCACTGTCAATGCAGTAGGCATACACGTCCTTCGTGAACTGATGACCGCTGACCTTCTCGGCATAGCGCCTTGCCTCTTTCTCAGCTCGCTCAAGCCTCGTCTCATTATCGCTAAACAAAGTGCTAAATAGGTCAAGCACCTCATCAACATCGTCAGCATTCGCAATGTCATTCCAAAAGCTATGCCCCTCAGGTGTGCTCGACCAATGGAAGTTGTCGATAGCGTCATTCCAATGGCAATCGTCATCACAGTTCCATCCTCTTTCATCAAGCAAGTCAATAACCTCTTGACTTAAATATCCTATTACATCTCCGACTCTCATGCTCTTCTTCTTAAAAATTGTTTAACAGTCTTCTCAATAGTCTTGTCATTACGACTCAACCCCACGTGCTTCGATAGCGCAATCAATACACTCTCAAGGTCGTCGCCACCAACAGCACGACACCTGTGGTTGGCATCTTCCTCGTTCTCAGGCTCAGCCTCAGGGTGCGGTAGGTCAATCTCAGGAATGAAATACTTGGGCTCTTGCGGAGTAGGTGGCGTAGTTAACTCTAACACCATGTAATTGATGTGATACGCCGCATCTAAGTACCTGCCGTTCGTTAATTGGTACATTATCGTGCCATCAGCCCACGCCCAATCAGTGACAAGGCAGTCAACACGATGGTTCGCAACGACCCAACTCGCAGCAAGCGGAGTGAGGAAGTTATCAACAAACACCTTGCCGTTCTTGCCATCAGCAGTAGACACCGTCCGATACTGACGAGACACCCTGCTAATCTGCTCACCTGCATCAACGAAACTGCCACGACTGATGCGAGTCTGAACAGTGCGAAACTCCTCACTGAATGGCGTAGATGACCAAGGGAAGCCCCTGTCGAAATATTCAACAGGCATAGCTTTCCAATCATCAAACGGGTAACCGTTGTATAAACGGCGGTACTCCTTCAACATCTCAATGCCCCGCAAAGAGACGTAGTTCTGTAAAAAATCTTTTATTGTCATAACTGTTTAGATTATATGTGATTCACCAACAAACTCATCGCATCGGTTGCAGTAGTACCCGTCGTACCCGTCGTACATCACCGTCGACAGACACACCATGCACTTCTTCTTCTCCGACCACTTGTCAATCTTCTTGTCTTTCACCGCCACGTCAAACATGCCCTTGGTATTGGCGAAGACCTTCTGCTTTGGCATAGCGTAGTTTCGGTTGTAGTACATGTCGTCATAGTCGTCCCACGTTGAGCGACTAGCACCGACACGACTGCCTGCATACTGCGTGCCACCTGAGTATCTGCCTGTGCTATACGTGGTATCGCCATACGACCTGCCGTAACCGCTGTAGCTGTACGGTTGCTGTACGTACTCCTCATGCAACTGCTCGTTGTTATACGTCCGATGGTTGAAGTAAATCCAAGCCGTCATAACACTGCCGTCAGACATGACAATAGGTATCTGCTTGCGCTCGTACCACGTCGGATGCCCCTCGAGCCTGTCCAACCCACGCAACACGTCGTCATTGACAGTGAACAGATGCACCTTGACATTGTGGCCCAAGTCCTTCTGCTCAATCAAGTACGGCAGGCCACTGATAACCAAAGGATACTTGTCCTGCGTCACACCCTCGCCAACGAACGTCGACTTGGTGAGATGCCAATTGTAGTTCGAGTATCCCTTCTTGAGCGTGCCATACACCGCAACAACGTGCGCCTCGTGGACATTGCCCTTGCTGTACCACACGCCGTCATGCTTGTACCAATCTTTCTTGTTATAGATTTGATACGACTGCTCCTTGACATTGAACGTCACGAACCTGCTGTCGTGCTTCTCCAAGTAGTCACGCCACTGTGACTTGGGCATCTTGCTGAGCACGTCCTCGGCTAGCTCTTTGGTATCGCATCGGTCACTGCACCCCATGCCACGTATCGTGCCGTTCATCATCAGATACTCACTGCCACGGATACGGAACGGATGCGTATTGCTAAGGCCAACCTTGCCCACAGTGGCATACCTGAAGTGAGCAATGAACGGACGCGTCGTGTCTAGTACACTATACTCATTTGACTTGTGGTACGTGACCTTCCACGTATCCAACCACACCACGCCGAGGCCGTCACGATTTTCTTGAGATGCTTTCTTAGCGGTCTCCTTGTTAAACTGCTTGTTATTGTTCTTGATAATAATGATACACATAGTTATAGTTTGTTAATAGTTTGAATGATTAATTGCTTGTCAGTGGGGTACATATCGCTGTACTCGATGCGCTCAATGAAGAGTGACTGCTCGGATGCTGACATCGTATGCCACATGTCAGAGGCTATTGAACCTAAGCAGAAGACGTTGATATGTTGCACCAACTCATCACACCACTCCTCAAAGCTTCCAATCCCGTAAGCCTTGAGAATCTGTTTGTTTACGCCCATTATAAGATATAGTTTTGAATGTCATACGCAATGTCCTCCTCGTCGTTGAAGTAGTAGAACTGAGCACAATACTCCAACGTGCCGATGGTGTTCTCCACCAACTCACTACGCTTGGGCAGTCTGTTCGAGTGGTAGTCCCACGTGTACTGCTCAGGTAGGAAGCAAATACCCTCCTCCAAGGCGTTCTGCGCAAGTACGCTCCACTTCTCATCAAACCACGCCGTGCCGTTGTCAATGTACTCTTGCAACTTGGTGAGGCCGTACATCTCTTGCATCTCTCTGATGCTCGTCTCCATTTCACACATCATATTCAGTTCTGATTTTAATTGATTTTGCTTTCTTGGCTTTCGGTGCAGCAACGCGCACCTTCTTGATAACATATCTGTTCCAATGCCCATGAGGATTTACCCACTTGTTGATGGTCGGGTGTATCTTGCCCTCAAGGATGAACAGTCGGAACTTACGCGCCATGTCAAACAAGTTGTCAACCTTGCGCTCGTCACCGCCGAACATGTCCATGAGGATGGGACGCAATCGCTTGAGCAGTCGCTCGTGGCTAGGTCGCTTCATGTTGATGGCCTCGTCCATCAGCACATAGAACAAGTCGTACCTGTTAACCATTTGATTAACAGATACAAACCTGCTCACTAACCTAAACTCCAAGCAGTCGCCCTTCACGAGCGCCACTTGATACCTATCAGCGCGGGTACGGCTGTCGCTATGCCCGTCCAAAAAGTCCTCTCTATCATCGCCATCGCCTGCCATGCGCATATTGCCACCGCAGTAACGGTTCTTGAGTCGGTTGCGGTACAGCGCTAGGATGATGCCCGATAGCGGTCGCAACTTCTTGCGCAACTCATCGCCATTCATGCCGTCGCATGCAACCGTGATGTGACCACCGCATGAGTCATCGCCTGCAGAGAATGCGTCGTCGATAATCTTCTCCGCTTTCCACATACACTCCACCACCTTTGAGCGCCACTTCCCATGAGGAAGCAAAGGAAGAATGTTGGTGACTGCCTCGTATCCACACGAGCCGTCACGCTCCATTCCACAGAATAGAACGTGCTCGTGGATGCTGTCACGGTGAAGCGAGTTCTTCTCGACCTCCATGCCAATGGTGAAGCGTGACTTGTAGTCACCGCGGTAATCTTTGGTGACCACCTTGCGCTTGTTCCGACCAAAGCACCGCACGTCAGAGTGCTTAGCACCTTGATGGAACGGCAGTGGCGCAGGCTTGCGGTGGTAGTCAGCCACCTGCCCACGAGCAGTATTGCCCGTGAGCTGATACACAATCTCTGTTTTCATATCTTTAGTTTGTTTAGGTTCTTTTGCGTCTAGTACACTAGACTGATTATCTCGAAACCAATTAACCACCTCGTCAACGGCCTCAAGTGGCGTGAGATGATTTTTGCACTCCTCCCAAAATTCATGGCCTTGCGGAGTCCGTGACCAATCAAAGGCATAGAACACCCACGTGCCAAAGCTATCAGTCGTAGGCTGAGGAGCGCTAAGCGCATAGTCACGGCAATACCGCAACACCTCTTCCCGCACACCATACGGAAGTTGGCTAAGAAATTCTTGTGCTGTCATAACAAATCAAATATTTTTCTAATCTTCTCATCTTCATCAATGTCATCGTATGATATTATGTCATATATCTTACGATGTAGGTAGCTATACCCTTCGATAAATCCCTGCTCTTCATTAGAGCCATCATCAAGATACCCCTTGCTTTCTGCCCATTCTTGGGCAATCTTTTGAATGTCTGTTTTCATATTTATTAAGTTTAGGTTCTGTTTAGTTGGTCTATTACAATAGACTGTCAAAAATTTCAATTCCATTTTTATACATGACAATTGAGCCAAATTCTTCTGTGAATTGAACCAACTGCTCAATGGTATCTAGTTGCACTCTACCTTCGCCTTCAATGCACCACTCTCCAACATCTTGTGCAAATGAGAACGTGAAGCCCAATGACTCTAGCTTTTGCCTTCTTTCCGCATCAGGATAAAAGCACCCTGTGGTAGTAACTGTCATATCCATAATAATTTATTTGTTTTGGTCTATTTGAGTAGACTGTCAATATAATTTGATGCCCATGCGAATCCACACACAGCTAATACAAGTATGTAACCGCCTATAAAAAAATAGGCAAACGTCCACTCAAAATCGCCCATGTAATATTCATCACCTCTACGCCAACGTATTGCCAAGTAGATTATCGCATAGATAATTATCAATGCAGTGTATAAGATAAATGCTCCCATGATTACTGATTATTTCTTCAACACTTTAGCAGGTACATAACGACGGCACGCCCATAACGTCGTGTCCGCGCTATCTTCAGGGTAGTCTGTGGCAACTAAGTTGCCATACAGCGACGTGAACGTTCGCCCATCTTTCATTGTGGTCTCACATAGCACCACACTGTCTGAAATTAATTCAGCGTTGATACTTGTTTCGATAGGCATAACATGCCCATCTTGAGTTTGCACCACCAAAGTCGTAGTGCCGTCGCACGATGCCAATCCAATTGACAGCGCACAGATTGAAATGAATTTATACATATTAAGTTTAGGTTGTCTAGTCTACTATACGAAAGTACTTTGCGTCCCATAGGTATGGGTATTCACTTTCTTTAACAATTATTTGATGCGATAGCGTCACGTTGTCAGTGTCTATCTCATGATTAGGTGTAAAATAAACTTCAGCACCGTACACGTCCATCTGAACGAACAGCTGCTCATTTGCATAGGCACGTAGCGCAGTGTCCATGCCGTTAGGTGTGATGATACGCCCATCCTGAACGTACTCATCTTTGATGCGCACATATTTGCGCGCCCATGATTTTAATAATGCCATAATTTTATTTGTTTAGGTTGTCTAGTCTACTATACTATTTTATTTGCTTCCCGTTACGTGTAACAAACTCCAACACCAACAAGGCGGGAGCAAATAGCACCAATGCACGCCCGAACTCACCACGGGCGGTGAACGCACACGCACCAACCAATAAGGCCAACGCGCATAACAATAAGACCTTATTCATACACAATGCCTGTTAACGCGTCATACATTTTACCGTTACCGATATGCTCGCTTCGCTCATCGGGGTGCATATCTTGAATAAGGCGCAACTCATCCTCATTCATAGCCCTTAGTCGGGCGTTGATGGCGTCCATCTTGATTGCCATCTCAGTTGAAATAATTACCATAATATTTGTTTTTAATTTTGTCTAGGATACTATACTATTTTTTCGTTCCTTGGTTTTGTCTAGGCTACTATACAAATTTTGGTTTGTCTAGGCTACTATACTATTTTTGTCTAGTACTAGACAAATTAAGATTTTTTTAATATGTTTGTACTTTTCAAAAATCAAAAATCAAAGAACGGAGCACATAACAAAAAACATGTAGCATGTAATTTTATTACCTTAACAAAGATACAAAGAAAAAGCAAAGAAACAAAATTTTAAATTCATTTTAACATTTGTTAACAAACATTTATTTTTGCCTATTTTTACACGTTCCCCCGTTCGTTCGTTCGTTCGTTCGTTCGTTCGTTCGTTCCCCGTTCGTTCCCCGTTCGTTCCCCGTTCGTTCCCCCGTTCCCCGTTCGTTCCCCCGTTCCCCGTTCGTTCGTTCGTTCGTTCGTTCCTTGGTTTGTTCGTTTGTTCGTTCCTTGGTTTGTTCGTTCGTAAAATAGGATAAAAAAAAACGGGGTAAAATACCCCGTTATTTTTGTTCGTTCGTTCGTTATTGTTCCATCTTTGCTTTTAATGTTTGCAGTTCGTTTATCAGTTTATTAATATCATCAATTGTTAATGTAGACGTTACTTTGTCCTTTGCTTTTTTCAATTGATGTTCCCCGAACGTTATCAAAATTTCCGATTTTTCACCTTGTTTTTTTGGCGGGTTAACGAACTGTACCAACCCGTCGATTGTAGGATTTTTTGTCCCCTCAAGGTAATTTGAACGTACCGACGGCGCAACGTTTGCAGCTTGAATCAATCTGTAGCACCAAGCTTTTTTCATATTGAAAAAAAGCGTAAAATAATCTGCCTTATTCAATTTTACCCCCGTTTTTTCTTTGAATAAGGTAGCCCCGATATTTTCAAACCACTCAACACTATTTTTCAAGACGTTCCCCAATTCAATTAGGTTATAAAATTTTGTAAAATCATGTGAACTATCAATTGAAAGCAATTTTTCAATTTGTGTTTTCCCCGATTGTTCGGACGTTTCAACAATAAACGAATTAATTAATTCATTCACGTTCTCAATTTTGTTTGTTTCCATGTTTTTTTATTTTTGTTTGTTTAACATATTTCAAAGGTACAAAGAAAAAGCAAAGAAACAAATTTTTTTATCGAAAAAAGTTACTTTTTTTTTGTCCTTGGTTTGTTTGTTAAAATTTTTTAAGAAAAAACGTTTTTTCTTTGCAATTTAAAAACTTTTTCGTATTAATAGGCGCGGGGTATTTTTTTAAGGTAGCAAAAAAGAAACGGGGGGTTAACCCCCTTGGAAAAAGAAACGGGGGGGGTTATTGCTGAAAAATCAAAATTTTTGCGCCTTGGTTTGTTTCTAAAATCGGGACGCGTTTCTAATTTTGGTTTGCCGTCTATTTTTGGGACGCGTTTCTATCATTGGGACTTTTTCCCAATATGGGAAAAGTTCCCAAGGCGGGAACGTCTTCTCAGTTTGGGACTCGATTCTCAGTTTGGGAAAAACGCTGAAATATTTGACACATCTTTAATATATGCAATAGGGGTTATATGAAAAAAACCGATTTCCCCACGAGGGCCCAACGCGCGCAACGGGGGGCAACCCCAACACTACAGATGTCTTATCTTTGTGAATGCTCAACAAGTTTATGGGTGGCTTAAGCGTTCGGGATGGGCGTTTGGTCAATGAGAGAATTGGTAATGGCCGCACGTTGATTCAGGCGGCGTGTGAAGCCAACAAGCTGCGTAAGCAGGCGGAGAAGACTGCGATGATGACGAATGCCATGGTGAATGCCAAGATGATTGAGGACTCTATGGAGTACGGTCGAGGCGGCATGGACAAGGACTGAGTCGGCGGTTGTCGAGGTGGGGGAGGCTTTGCTTCCCCTTCTTTTTTACCCTTAAAATGCATTAAGATTTTTTCTATAACTACCTTAACAAATAAATATTTACTTTAATATGACTTACTCTTATTCTTAATAATCGACATTTAATGTCGATTTTGTGTCGATTTTACGACGATTTTAAGAAGATAACTAATTGATAATCAAGACTAGTGTCGAAAATGTCGATTTTAAAATCGAAATGAGATTTAAAAAAAAAGTTCCGCGTAGAAATAAATAGAGAGAGAGATAGGGAACAGTGAAAAACCGACAAATCGACACAACGACTTTAGGCGTTGTAGTCAGTAGCTGTAGTCAGTTAGCGTAGTCGTTGTCGTCACCTCTTGCGCAATTCGCGAACTCGTATTATCTTTGGCATCACAAAATTTAATCATGATGAATTTACAAGGAGGGTACAATCCGAAGGAGTTGACCTTTGGTGATGAGGGCAGGGCTAAGCTGCTCAGTGGCATTACCAAGTTGGCATCAGCTGTTAAGAGCACGTTAGGCCCGAGTGGTAAGACGGTGTTGATTGAGACGGGTGATGTGTTGGGTGGCATGACTGCCACGAAGGATGGCGTTACTGTCGCCAATTCGATTCAGTTGTTAGACCCTGTTGAGAACCTAGCGGTTCGGGTATTGAAGGAGGCGAGTGCTAAGACTGCGTCTTCTGCGGGTGATGGTACAACGACGAGTGTTGTATTGGCTGAGGCTTTGGTGCGTAGTGGCGTTGAGGTGTTGGCGAGTGCTAACAACCGTACTGCTGTGTTGCGTGAGTTATCGGCGATGTCTGAGGAGGTGGTGAGTGAGCTGCGCTCTAAGTCTCGGAAGTTGCGCAAGCGTGAGCTTTTGGACGTAGCAACAATCTCGGCGAACAATGACAAGGTCGTTGGCAAGATTATCTCGGAGGTGTACGGCAAGGTCGGCAATGACGGCATTGTGTTGGTTGAGCGTTCTGAGACTCCTGAGACGTACAGTGAGGTAACTGACGGGTTGCGGATTGACAAGGGGTATATGTCTCCTGTGTTTGTCAATGACATGAAGCGGGATGAGTGTGTGCTCAGTGATGCGTATGTGTTGGTTGCTGACAACGGCATTGAGAACGTATTGCAGATTGAGAACGTATTGAAGTACGTGATTGAGACGAACAAGTCGTTGTTGATTATTGGCTCATGTTCGCAGGCGATGTTGAACACGTTGGGTGCGAATAAGGTAAAGGGGCGGATTAAGGTGTGTGTGATTGACGCGCCGAGCTTTGGGTATCGTCAGGGGGAGTTGATGAGTGACATTGCGATGAGTGTTGGTGCTAAGTACTTCAGTGCTCGCACGGGTGACGACTTGAGTATGATTACTCCTGCTGACTTGGGCTTTGTGTCTAAGGCCACGATTAGTTCTGACAAGACGGTGTTGGTTACTGCGGGTCGTGATGAGGCGGCGATTAAGGAGCGGATTGAGCAGCTGCGTGGGGCTCATGCCTCGGCGGTGAAGAAGGGTGACAAAGATTTTATCATGTCTCGCATTGCGATGTTAGGTGGCAGTGTTGGCATCATCTTCGTGGGTGGTAATACCGACATGGAGCAGAAGGAATTGTACGATAGGGTTGACGATGCCGTATGTGCTGTTCGTTCAGCCTTGGAGGAGGGCATCTTATCGGGTGGAGGTAGCGCACTGCTGTGGGCTTATTTCAGGCTCTTGGAGAAGACTTCTCCCACTGAGGAGTATGCTAGTGCCAAGATGATTCTTTTAAGCGCTCTAAGCGCCCCGTTTATTACCATCTGCGATAATGCGGGTTATGGTCTTACGTTGCAGGACACTGAGTTTGGGTATGGGTTTGACCTGAAGAATGGTAAGTTTGGTAATATGTTTGAGATGGGTATCATTGACCCGTTCAAGGTTACGCGCAGTGCGTTGCAGAACGCGGTGAGTGTTGCTGTGACGTTATTGAGTACTGACGCGATTGTAACGATGGCAAGAAGTTATGAGCACTAATAGACTACACACAGAGATTAAGTTGCGGTTGCCTCAGTTTGAGGCAGCTGCGCTTGGTGTCACGATGGATGGGGAGCGTCTCATCTACTCGTGCAATAAGATTATCAACATCTTGGAGGCGGACGGAATGTCGCTTGATGACGCTGTTGAGCATTTGTATCAAAAAGTAATTAAGTATTGGGATGGAACAAATGGCTATCCTGTATTTGTTTGGGAGGATGGAGAATGAAACCAATTGGTAAGTATATCGTTTTGAAGGACGTTGTTGAGGAGGTAGAGACTTCTTCAGGGTTGGTGTTAGGCAGTGATGATGTCGAGCAGCTTAGGTATCGAAAAGGTACTATTGTAAAATCAGGCACTGAGGTGTCTCATATCAATGAGGGTGACGTAGTGTATTACGACAGGCGGCAGTCGTTCTCGATGATGATTGGTGGCGAGTCGTACACCATCATTCGGGAGTCTGATGTTGTCGTAGTTCTTTAGTCTTATCTCTAATATGTTTGATATATCCTCGTGCCATGCGTTCGTTGTACTCGACGTTCTTCTTGAGCATGTAGTATGAGGTATCATTGGGGAGTTTCCCTTCTAGGGTGGCGTATAGGTCTTTGACCACTTTACGCCCTAGCTTAGACAGCATATAAAGTCGTGGGGTCTTTGAGAAGCGTTCGCCGTCACTTTCACGAACGACATCAATAAACTTCTGTTCGATGAGTCGGGCGAATCGCTTCTTATCCCATGGCATCACTTTCATAAAGTCCTTGATATTTTTGTAGGCGAAGATTCCTTCATCGTAAATAAAGATGAGCATCTCGAGGTCGGCCTTTGTTGACACGCCGTGCTTGTACATGATGAAGCGACGGACAACGTCGTAGCACTTGAGATAATTTAATTTCATTTTTTTGATTTAACTTTGTAGCAAAGTTAATTGATTGCATGCTAACGACCAAACAGATTATAGCGAAGTACGGCAAGCCTGACGATGACGGCAGCGACTACTTGGTGACGATACAGTTGCCGTATGCTATGCGTTTGGCATGGGACACTGACACGGTAGTGACGAAGATGCGTTGTCATACTTTGGCGGCTAATAAGTTCTTGGCTGTATTCAATGAGCTGCTTACCACCTATGGCATTGACGAGATTAAGCGCTTGGGCATTGACCTATTTGGTGGGTGCTTTAGTTTCCGCAAGATGCGTGGCGGCAATGACTACTCACGTCACAGTTGGGGCATTGCCATTGACCTAGACCCTTCGAGGAACACGTTGAAGCAGAGCAGCAAGACGGCGCAGTTTGCGAAGCCTGAGTACAAGAAGATGGTTGACATATTCTACAAGCATGGCTTTATATCTTTGGGCCGTGAGCGCAATTATGATTGGATGCACTTTGAGTTAAGAGACTGATTATTAGATAGTTATGGCTAAGGGTAATAAGATTTGCAAGGCGGGGATTGATTGGGCGAAGCGGACATTTGACCGTTACCCATCTGCGTATGCCAATTTAGCGGCATCGAAGTATTGTAAAGACCCTAAGTACGGCAAGTCCAAAACTAAAAAGAAGAAGTGATGGGTCAGTTGCAGAAGTGGGTTGATGAGAAGTGGGTGCGCATTGGCACTGACGGAAAGATTAAGGGAGCGTGTGGTACGAGTCCTAACAAGAAAAATCCTGACAGGTGTCTGCCTTTGAAGAAGGCTAAGGCATTGAGTCAGAGTGAGAGAGCGGCGACGGCGCGGTTGAAGAAGGAGAAGGGTGGTAGTAAGCGTCAGTTCGTTCGCAATACAAAAGAAGCGAAAGTAACCAAACCCTTTATTAAACGATGAAAAAGATGATGACCAAAGGTGGTAAGTCAGGGATGATGAAGCCATCAGGCAAGAAAGCCATGTCAGGTAAGAGCGGAATGAAAAAAGGTTCTAAGTCCTGCTAATGGCTGACAAGTCAAGAATGAAGTGCAATTCCCCTGTCAAGTCAGACCGACAGGGGAAGAAGCGCATGGTTAAAGCCTGTAGTGGTGGCAAGGAGAAGCTACTCCACTATGGGGCGAGTGCGTACAAGTCGAACTACTCAGCTGCTGCTCGTAAGAACTTCAGGTCTCGTCACAGCTGTGATACGGCGAATGACAAGCTTACTCCTCGTTATTGGGCGTGCAAGGACTTGTGGTCGCCGAATAGTCCGAAGATTACAAGAACGACGGGCCGTAAGTGAAGTACCTCTTCTACAAGACGACGTGCCTAGTGACTGACAAGTTCTACTATGGCGTACATCTTGAGAGGAGAAAGAACGACGGCTACATTGGGTGTGGTGTTAAGAGCCAAGGCTCTGCTGTTGGCTTAAAGAGCAAAGGCATAAAATCAGCGTTCATTGACAGCGTAGTCAAGTACGGCTATGCTAATTTTAAGAGGGAGACGGTTGCTGAGTATGCCACTGCTGAGGAGGCGTATGCTCATGAGGCGTTGGTTGTAACGAGGGAGATGGTAGCTGACCCGATGTGTTTAAACTTGAAGCTTGGTGGGCATGATGGTAAGACCGAGAGGCTCAGTAAGCCAATAACGATTGTTCATGTGTTAAGCGGAGAGGTGCTTGAGTTTGAGTCACTTGCGGCTTGTAATATTGCTTTAGGGTTGACTGACACAAGGATGAGCTTTCGTACTGTTGGCAAGCATTATGTGATGAAGGGGAAGGAGATGCCTATCTCTCTTATAAATCCTGATGGTGAGGTTATTCATTTCATTGACATCGTTGGGGCGAGGATTACTACAGGTCTCACAATGTCAAGGCTTAACGATTTGATTGTTGGCAATCGCAAGACTGCTAAGGGGTGGAGACTTTACGTCAAACAAAATAATTTACTATCTTTGTGATGTTATGGCGAAGGTAGTTGTTACAGTCAATAAGAGCCGAGGCTTGGGTGATACCATCCATCGGTTCACGAAATCTACGGGCATTGACAAAGTTGCTAAGGCAATGGCTAAGGCTGCGGGGTATTCTGACTGTGGGTGCGAAGGTCGCCGTGATACATTGAATAGAGTTTTCCCATATAATAAATAAAAAATGGCGTATCAAAAATTACAAGGGCACAATGCTTTAAGGGTTGTTACATCGGATACCATCAATATCCCTAACCCATCTACATTGGCTGTGTCAGGAACTAATACTTCCACATCTGCTAACAACTTAGTTGACAGTGGAACTAATTTTCTTAATCTTAAGATTCAGGTTGGGTTTATTGTTTATAATACAACTGATGGGAGTTGTGCGTTTGTTACTTCTGTTGCTGCCAATACTCTTGGGTTGAGCGCAAATATTTTTACGGCTACATCAAAAGCTTATTCAATTTATGCAGATAATAACACTCCTGCTGTATTGTATATTGGTGGCGCAGGTAATGTCAGAGTTCTTACTGATGGTGGCAATGATGTGACATTCAACGGAACTCTTGCGGGTTCTTACTTCCCGATTCAAGTTCTTAAAGTATTTGCAACGGGAACGACAGCAACAAACATTATAGCCATTTGGTAATATGTTAAACCTAGCAATTGGTATAACAATTAAGGGGTCTCCTGCGGGTGGCCCAACGCCGACAGGGCCTGTTGCTCCTGTTGTTGACAGTCCATTGATTACTCAGAATGGCGTAGACTTTATTGTTACTGAATTGGATGACCAAATAATCGCAGAATCATAATGGCAAATGTAAAATTTTCTCAGTTCACATCTGAGACCCCTGATGCAAATTCATTCTTTGTTGGATACAATGGTAATACCAACATAAATACGCGTTTCAGTTTAGCTGACTTATCTGCAGCATTGGGGCTTAGTAGCTATGTAACGCTAAGTACAGCTCAAACAATTTCAGGTAGTAAGAGATTTACTTCGCCTCTATTGCTTGGTTCAACTCCATCTGTTACAGTTACTTCTGATATTAAATTGTATAGCACATCTGATTCCGCATCGAGATGGGTATTCAATTCTGCTACATCTACTGTTGCTAAGATTCTGTCTTTCCGTGCGGGTGATTTGCAGCGATGGGCATTCCGTGTTGATGACACTGAGACGGGTGGTGATGCAGGACAGAACTTCCATTTCAGAAGATATGATGATGGGGGAGCTTTAATTGACACTGTAATGACTGCTACTCGCAGTACAGGTCATATTAGAATCTATCAAGACCTAAGATTGGATGGCGACTTGATTTTGAACTCAGGAGCTATGACAATTACAAATGCTCAGCTTCAATATTTAGATGGCCTATCATCAAATCTTCAGACTCAGTTGAATGGTAAAGAGCCTACTATCGCGACAGGAACAGCTTCTCAGTTTTGGAAAGGTAACAAGAGTTGGGCAACATTGGTAGCGGGTGATATCCCATCGTTGGATGCTAGTAAGATTACGACAGGTACAATCTCTACATCGTTATTGCCAAAAGTTACAAAAGCTGTATCTATGGCGGCAGGTGCAGTTAGCAATGGAGGAAATACGAATGAGGAGGTATTGCAGACTCTTACAATTCCTGCGAATACATTGTCGGTAGGTGACATCTTAAAGGTGGGTTACTTATTCTCGTTTAACTTAGGTGGTGGGGCAAAGACTGTTCGTTTGAAGCAGACGAACATAGGGGGTGCTTCGCTTCCTACTGCGGGGACACTTATTAATAATGCAATAGCCGCACTACAGACTGAGTTCATTGCTACTGTTACGAACTCAACTACGCTGAGATTTGGGGCAACAAGTAATGCGGGAGGTTATGGCTCTTCAACCACTGCAGGCATTAACTTAACTGTTGACCTGACTCAGCCTATTGTATTTGTAGTTACAGGGCAGAAGGCTGTATCGGGAGATACTTGTACTTGTGAAACTGCATACGTAATTTTAATTAGCTAATAATATGCCGAATATAAAGTTTTCTGATTTTACATACGAAGCTCCAAATGGTACTGCCCAATTAGTTGGGTATAGGAGTACAGTAAACTTTAGGTCTAATACTACGGCATTAGCAAGTGGGCTAGGTCTTGAAGACATTATGTCATTAGAAGATGAGCAGGTAGCCACAGGTAGTAAATTATTTACATCGATATTAATGTCAGGCGATAGTTCAGCCGCTTCAATGTCAAGTGTGTTGTTATATACCAATTCAAGTACTGATTCTTATTGGGTTTTAAACTCATCTTCATCAAGTGCAGAAAAGGCTATTTCATTCCGTTCAAATAATTTAAGCCGATGGGATATTAGTGTTAATAACTCAGCTCAAGATTTGTCTTTGAATTTTTATAATGATGCGGGGGTACTCCAATCCTCGGCGTTATATTTTATTAGAACAAGTGGACAGGTTCGTGTTCCACAATCTTTAAGATTGGATAGTAGTTTAAGAGTTGACAATAACGCTGTTGTTCTTTCAAATGCTGAGCTTCAGAGATTAAGTGGTGTATCATCAAATATACAAACTCAGTTAGGCTCAAAGCAGAGTGCTATTTCTACTGATGGTGATTCGACTAAGTTGTTAGATGGTACAATAGTATTTAGAAATATAACGCCATCAGATGTTCCTTCGTTGGATGCAAGTAAATTTACTACGGGTACTTTCAGTCAGTCTGTGATGCCAAGTAGGATAATCCCATCGGCTAGGACTACATCTCCAAATACAAATGCTTCAGTAACTTCAGAGGTTACAATAGGGTCACTAACAATCCCATCAGGGTCTTTATCTATTGGAGATATTATTAAGGTTAATGCATTCTATTCATATTCAGGAGCTTTTGCAAAGAATGTTAGGATTAGGGTTGGTTCAACAGTTGGTAATTCGGGGACTATTATTAATACTTCAACTTCTATTGGAGCTTCTGTAGCAGTTACTCAGTTTGAAGGAATGTATGTTATAACAGGTAGCACTACAATGAGATTTATTGTAGTTCCACTTGCTTCTTATGGAACAGGAAGTGTCGCTGTATCTTCTGCTACAATACCAAATATTACGTCTTCCGACATTATATTTTCTTTTAATGGGACTTCAGGTTCTTCTACATCTTTTACATTAGAGTGTGCTTACGTTGAAATTATTAAACCATGATATACGCTGTTAGTGATTTAGAAACGAATATGACGTATGGCTTGACATACGAGGAAGCGATTGCTCTTATGAAAGAGGGTTATCGTCTTTGGGAATCAGATGGTAATGGGCCTTATAAAGAGATTCAGTATGAGGCAGTGGTTGATTAATATTTTAATTGCCGTTGGTGCTGTATTATCGCCAATCGTTCCATTGTTTGCTACAGTATGTATCTTGATTGCCTGTGATTTTATCTTTGGCTTGTACAGAGCGTACAAAACAAACCAAGAGATTTCATCTCGCAAGATGGGGCACACAATTTCAAAGGTATTGCTGTACAATCTAGCTGTGCTTACAGTCTTTATGATTGAGAAGTACGTGATGGATGGCAATGCGCCCTATGCCAAGATTATTGTTGGCGTAATTGCGATGGTTGAGCTGAAGAGTATTGACGAAAGCTTTAAGCTAATCTTCGGATACAGCCTATATGACAGCTTCAAGGATAAGTTAAAGCGCGGAACAAGCGAAACAAAATGAAATACTTATTCATTGCCTTGGTATTGACGGGGTGTTGTAAGAAAATTCATCTCCATGAACCCATTGATGACAGCACAGGTACTACTTACATGAGTAGTAATAGGGTTGTATTGCCTGTTGATGGGTTAAGTACCCGCCAACAAGTGCGTTTATCCAAGCAATTAATCAAGCATGAGTATCGATACCTACGTGATTCGGTGAAAATCGTGACGAAGACCGTGTATGACACAGTAAGATTGCGCGAACAGACCATCAGACAGGTGCAAGAGGTGGTGACGAAGGGTGAAGTGAAGCAGAATAAGGATGACGAGGCGTGGAAGAAGTGGTTAATCTTCTCTGTTGTAGGGGGATTTGTGCTTTTGGCCATTGTTGTTTTGGTTCTCAGAAAAATTTAATACCTTTGTAAAAATAAAATCTCATGACACACTTAACTGAACAAGAATTATCTTTATTGACCGAGTTGAATACCGAATTTGCCAAGGCAAAGATGGGATTAGGGGATTTGGAGATACAAAAGAGCATGTTGCTTAACGATATTTCTGCAATGAAGCGTGAGTTTGAAGCTCAAGAGAAGAATCTCATTGAGAAGTATGGCGCAAATGCAATCATTAATTTAAAAACAGGTGAGATAACCTACGAAGATAAAGAATAATGGGAAAGATTAGTACATACCCTGTTGACGGGACAATTTCAGGTAGCGATAAGCTAATTGGTACAGATGCATCTAATAATGCTACAAAGAACTTTACAGTTGCTGACTTAGCTGATTATATTGCTGATGAAGTTCCTGCACCAACATTAGAGGCAGTTACTACTGCAGGTAATTTTACATTAGGTGATATTGTTGTTAATGGTGAGATGGAATCTGATAGCATTTTGAATAATGGCGCCATGGTCACTCAGACCGCTCAGGTTAATGGGGCATGTAGTGTTGGCAGTCTATCCTCTTCAGGTGCTGTGTCAGGGACTACAGGTACTTTCACAGGATTGTTGTCAACAACAGGAGGGCTTCGCTTTACAGGAACATTGAATATTGGTGGGGGGAATAATAACTTCACATTCACAAGCTCTGTTGTTGACCAGGATGGCTTAGAGTTCAATGGGCGCACTGAGATTAAGACTGAGTTGATTAATGTAATCAATATTCCTCAGTTTCCTGACAGTGAAACTGCGGGTTCGAGCGGATTAGTAGCAGGAGATATTTATTACAACACTACATTTGGTGGCATTTCAGTAGTATTACCGTAATGGAGATTCGTAAGATAGCTATTGGCCCTGACTATAAGGGTGGGGCGATGCATTATCTTGCAGGTCAGAAGGTATTGGATAGCACACATGAGCTACATCTGATTAAGTTTAGTGAGTTGAAAAAATCTTATGAGTTGTATGTAATCAATGACAAAAAGGAAGTATTTTTGTGGAAGGAAATCAATTCCACAATGCCTATTGTCGTTGAATACAATATCAACTTTTAATGAAATCACCATACTACTTTATCGTCGAACCTAAGGATGGCAAGCGTTATGCTAATGAGAAGAATATTGGCGGGATTGACGTTCTCGTTAGTTCTTCTGAAGAAGACCACAAGCATTCTAATCGTGAGGCCATTGTTGTCTCTACGCCACTAGGGTATAGCGGCCCAATAAAAGAAGGTGATACATTATTGGTTCACCACAATGTCTTTAAGTTTTACAATGATATGAAGGGTCGTAGAAGAAGTGGTCGTAGCTTTATCTTTGACAATACCTTCTTCGTTGATGACGAACAGTTCTTTCTCTATAAGCGAGATGGCATTTGGTATCCGCACCACAAGTACTCATTTGTAAAGCCAATCCCTGCAGAGAACTCTCTGCTTATTAGTGGCTCATCGAATGAGCCGCTGAAGGGGGTGATGGTATATCCGAACGAATACCTACTATCTAAAGGGATAAAGAGTGGCGACATTGTTTGCTATACCCCTGATAGCGAGTATGAGTTTTACGTTGACGGTGAGTTGATGTATCGAGTGATTGACCAATTTATAACGATGACCCTATGAAAAAATTTGCAAAACCACAGAGCCGCGAAGACATTGATGCACTTCGTTGGAAGTTAAGCCATTTAGAATCTCAGCTTACAGGAGAGATGGATGATTATCAGTTTGATTTAATGTCAGACATCAATGAGATTAAAAATTTACTAATGAATGTGGATAAACCAAGCAAGCCTGTTGATTCAAATTTTGAGTGCTTCGGTTGCGGAAGTTAATTTGATTTGTATATTTGTATCGTTTTCCATATTTGTTTTTGTTTTGTTTAGGTTAAGTCCCGCCCGTTGTGAAACGCTGCGGGATTTTTTATATTTGCATAAATCTAATTGAATGAGAAATAAGAGTGAGATTAAATCTAAGATTATCCAAGCGGGATATGCTGCTGTTGAGGAACTGATTGAGGTTGCTCGTGATAAGATTATCGGTAATGACGAGAATGACTTGTCGGCTGATAAGTTAAAGAACGCTGCGGCCACAAAGAAGTTGGCTATCTTCGATGCGTTCGAGATATTAAGTAGGCTTCAGAGTGAAGAGGAAGCTATTGAACTAGAAAAGAAAGGGATAAGCTATGAAGACTCAAGGCAAGGGTTTGCGGAAAGACGTGCTGTGGGAGGTTCTAAATGATTATATCCCCAAGGGGGTAATTGAATCAAGGAACAAGAAGGAGCAATGGAAGTACGGATATGACCATGAGTATGATGTAGTTGTCATCTCTAAGACAGGAAAGATTGGTGAGATAGTTAATATCAGGGGGTTAGCCATCGCTTTGCCTAAGGCTGATACTGAGATATACAGGCGCAGCGGTATTGCCAAGGAGCAGTATTGGGAGCGCGTTAGTATGCCAAAGGAGCTATCTAAGATTCAGTCTATCTTTCAATGGAACGACTTGCCTGCTGAGTTTAAGAGTAGGTGGGTGTATTACATTGAGCGAGAATTTGACCATCGTGAGTACGGCTATTGGTTTATGAACAATGGCAAGCCAACGTATATTACAGGCTCTCACTATATGTACTTACAATGGGCGAGTATTGACGTTGGATACCCTGACTATCGTGAAGCGAATAGGGTATTGTGGATTTTTTGGGAGGCGTGCAAGGCTGACTCTAGGTGCTTTGGCATGATATACCTTAAGATTCGTCGTTCAGGGTTTTCGTTCATGTCGTCTTCTGAGTGCGTTAACGTGGGCACTATCTCTCGTGACTCAAGGATTGGCATCTTGTCTAAGACGGGTAATGATGCCAAGAAGATGTTTACTGATAAGGTTGTTCCTATCAATAGTCGACTGCCGTTCTTCTTCAAGCCTGTGATGGACGGGATGGACAAGCCAAAGACAGAGCTTGCCTATCGTGTTCCTGCGTCCAAGATTACCAAGAAGAATATGTTTGACATTGATGATGCGTTAGTTGATGGCTTAGATACTACGATTGATTGGAAGAATACGGACGATAACTCTTATGATGGTGAGAAGCTCAGGCTTCTTATTCAGGACGAGAGCGGAAAATGGATTAAGCCAAACAATATCTTAAACAATTGGCGCGTAACAAAGACGTGTCTTCGATTGGGCAGTAAGATTGTAGGGAAGTGTATGATGGGTTCTACGTGTAATGCATTAGCCAAGGGTGGTAGTAACTTCAAGGAGTTATACTATGACTCTGATGTGCTGCATCGAAATACAAATGGTCAGACCAAGAGTGGCCTGTATGCCTTGTTTATCCCGATGGAGTGGAACATGGAAGGGTTCATTGATAGGTATGGTATGCCTGTATTGTACAAGCCTGAGAAGCCTGTTATGGGCGTTGATGGCGAGATGATTTACAATGGGGCTATTGACTATTGGGAGGCTGAGGTTGACTCATTAAAGAACGACTCTGAGGCTTTGAACGAATACTATCGTCAGTTTCCACGCACCGAGTCTCATGCGTTTAGGGATGAGAGTAAGTCAGCGTTGTTTAGCTTGACTAAGATTTATCAGCAGATTGACTACAACGAATCACGGGTGATGGAACACCTCGTGACTCGTGGTAGTTTCAGTTGGCGGGATGGCAAGCAGGATACTGAGGTTATCTTCACTCCTGATAATCGGGGTAGGTTCTTAGTGTCATGGATGCCACCAAAGCATTTGCAGAACAATGTTGAAATGAGGAATGGAGTTAGATACCCTGCCAACGAACACATGGGTTCATTTGGCTGCGACTCTTACGACATCTCTGCTGTCACAGACGGACGTGGTTCAAATGGCGCATTACACGGTATGACTAAGTTCCACATGGATGAAGGGCCTGTCAATTCTTTCTTCTTAGAATACGTTGCTCGTCCTCAGACGGCTGAGATATTCTTTGAAGATGTGCTTATGGCATTGGTCTTTTACGGTATGCCTGTCCTCGCTGAGAACAATAAGCCTCGACTACTATACCACTTGAAGAACAGGGGATACCGAGGATACTCCATGAATAGACCTGACAAGGCGTTTGCGAAATTGTCTGCGACTGAGCGAGAGCTTGGTGGGATTCCAAACTCATCTGAAGATGTGCGCCAAGCACATGCTTCTGCGATTGAATCATACATAGAGAAATATGTGGGGTTTGATGTTACAGGTAAATATAGAGACCCTTCTGAAATAGGAGACATGCCGTTCTTGAGGACTCTTGAGGATTGGTCTAAATTCGACATATCTAACAGAACTAAATTTGACGCATCTATCAGTTCAGGATTGGCGATTATGGCCAACCAAAAACATCTGTACCAAGCTGAGAAAAAAGAAAAGAAATTAGTTCTTAACTTTGCAAGGTATAGTAACGATGGCAGTGTCAGCCAATTGATTCGATGAAGGAAGTTAAGATTAATATAGCAAGCGCTACATTCCCCAATCAGTTTGTACCTGATTCGGTAAAAGATACCGAAGAGTTTGGTCTTCAGGTTGGTCAAGCCATTCAGTATGAGTGGTTTAAAAGAGACAGCTCTACTTACGGTAGGTTCTATAGTCGATGGAGAGATTTTCATAGACTGAGATTATACGCCCGTGGTGAGCAGCCTGTTGGCAAATATAAGAATGAGTTGGCAATTGATGGCGACCTATCTTACCTTAACCTTGATTGGACTCCTGTACCTGTTATTCCAAAGTTTGTTGACATTGTTGTTAACGGAATGAGCGACCGCTTGTTCAAGGTCAAGGCTTATGCTCAGGACGCTATGTCGCAGTCTAACCGCAGCAAGTATCAAGACATGGTTGAGACTCAGATGGCGGGAAAGAAAGTGCTTAGCATCATTCAAGAGAAGACGGGGTTTGACCCATTCATGATGAATCCTGATGACTTACCTCAGAATGATGAGGAGTTGTCATTGTATATGCAGTTGCATTACAAGCCTGCAATTGAGATTGCAGAGGAGGAGGCCATCAATACTATCCTTGAAGAGAATCACTACTATGATTTGCGTAAGAGATTTGACTATGACATTACCACCATTGGTATTGCTGTGGCCAAGCATGAGTTCTTGAAGGGCTCAGGCGTTGAGGTTTCTTATGTTGACCCTGCGAATGTTGTTCACAGCTATACTGAAGACCCATACTTCAAGGACTGTTTTTATTGGGGTGAGATTAAGACTATTCCTATTACTGAGTTGGTTAAGATTGACCCGAAGATTACTCCTGAGCAGATGGAGGAAGTATCTAAGTATAGTCAATCTTGGTATGATTATTTCAATGTAGCTCAGTTCTATCAGGATAATTTATTCTATCGTGATACTTGTACTTTGATGTACTTCAATTATAAGACGACCAAGAAGATTGTCTATAAGAAGAAGAAGTTAGAGACAGGTGGCGTTAAGGTTATTGAGAAGGATGACACTTTCAATCCTCCTGCAGAGATGATGCAAGAGGGTAACTTCGAGAAGATTGAGAAGCGTATTGACGTATGGTACGATGGTATCATGGTGATGGGTACGAATATCATCTTGAAGTGGGAGATGATGAAGAACATGGTTCGTCCTAAGTCTACATCTCAGCATGCCATTCCTAATTACGTGGCTATTGCTCCTCGTATGTACAAGGGGAATATTGAGTCGTTGGTTCGCCGAATGATTCCATTCGCTGACTTGATTCAGATTACTCACTTGAAGTTGCAGCAAGTAATTGCTCGTGTTGTGCCTGATGGGGTATTCATTGACGCTGATGGATTGAACGAAGTTGACTTGGGTAATGGCGCAGCCTATACTCCTGAGGATGCTCTTCGTTTGTATTTCCAAACGGGTAGTGTTGTTGGACGTAGCTATACGCAAGACGGTGAGTTTAATAATGCACGTGTTCCCATTCAAGAACTGAACTCAAATTCAGGCGCAGGGAAGACGCAAATGTTGCTTGCCAACTATAACCATTACCTTGATATGATTCGCACCGTTACGGGGCTGAATGAGGCTCGTGACGGCAGTAGTCCTGACCCTGACTCATTGGTTGGCTTACAGAAGTTAGCGGCGCTTAATTCTAACACAGCGACTCGTCATATCCTTGATGGCAGCTTGTTTATGTTTAGGTCTTTATCTGAGGCATTGACGTATCGCATCTCTGACATTCTTGAGTATGCTGACTTCAAGGATGACTTTGCTAATAAGATTGGCAAGTACAATGTTTCATTGTTAGATGAGATTAAGGACTTGTACATTTACGACTTTGGTATTTTCATTGAGGTATCGCCTGATGAAGAGGAGAAGGCTAAGTTGGAAGCTAACATTCAGATGGCATTGTCTAAGGGTGACATCAATCTTGAGGATGCCATTGACATTCGTGAGATTAAGAATCTTAAACTTGCTAATCAGCTATTGAAGGTGAAGCGTGTTCGTCTTCAAGAGAAGCGTGAGCAGATGGAGATGCAGAAGCAGGCGATGATATCTCAGCAGCAGTTGAAGAGTCAGGAGCTTGCAGCTCAGACAGCGATGCAGAAGTTGCAAGCTGAACTTCAGATGAAGCAGCAGATTATTGCTCTTGAGGCTCAGGCTGATATTAGCAGAATGAATGCTGAGGTAGAAGCTAAGCGTATATTGATGGAGCAGGAGTTCCAATACAATATGCAGCTAAAGGGTGTTGATGCTGATATGATTCTTAAGCGTGAGGAGAAAAAGGAGAAGGCTAAGGATGAGCGTATCAGTAAGCAGAACACTCAGCAGTCTCAGTTGATTAATCAGCGCAAGAATAATTTACCGCCGTTGAACTTTGAATCTAGCGAAGACACTCTTGATGGCTTCAGCTTAGAAGCCTTCGGCCCAAAATAAAAAATAGTATTACCTTTGTAAAAATTTAATTCAATGGAAATTCAAGTAAGAGCCCTCGATGGGGGTGAAGAAAAATCGCTTCAGGAAAAGGAGCAAGCGCTATTAGCGAAGCATGAGGCTGAGCAAGCAGCGGCAGCGCAAGCAGCAGCTGATGCAGAAGCGGCGAATGCGGCAGCGCAAGCAGCGAGTGAAGCAAGTCAAGCAGCTCAGAATGAGCTTGATGACGAAACAGTTCTTTCATATCTTGGTAAAAGGTACAACAAGGAGATTAAGTCTTTTGATGATTTAGTCGCTGAGCGTAACGACAACGAGCCGTTGCCTGAGGACGTGTCAGCATTCTTGAAGTACAAAAAAGAAACGGGCCGAGGAATCGAAGACTTCTTGAAACTACAGAAGGATTATGATTCAGTCGACCCTGACCAACTGCTTAAGGAATATTATTTATCAACCAATCCTGATATGGACTCAGATGACTTAGATGTAGTCATGGCTGAGTACGGATACGATGAGGACTTGGATGATGACATGGTAATCAAGAAAGCTAAGTTGGCGAAAAAGAAAGCGATTGCCCAAGCTAAAGATTATTTCAATCAGCAAAAGGAACAGTACCGCATACCTACTGAGTCAGTAGCCAATGCCATTCCTGCTGCTGAGAAGGAAGAGTTCGAGGCTTACAAGCAATATATCAGTCAGGCTAAGACTATGCAGGATGAAGCCGACCGAAAGCGCGATTGGTTCTACAAAAAAACTGACGAAGTATTCAGTGACGGATTCAAAGGTTTTGAATTTAAGTTAGGAGAAAAGGCATTATTGTACACACCAAGCGATGCGAAGTCGCTCAAAGAGTTGCAATCAAACCCATTGAACTTTATCAATAAGTACGTGGATGAGAGTGGCTTAATGAACGATGCGGTTGGATACCACAAAGCTTTGTCTATCGCTATGAACCCCGACAAGTTTGCTCAGTTCTTTTATGAACAGGGTAAGGCAGATGCAGTAGAAGGACTCGACAAGAAGATTAAGAATATCGACATGAGTGCCAATCAAGCTTCAGCTATTGTTAGGTCAGGCGATGGGCCAAGCGTAAGGGTAATCAATCCTGATAGTGGAAACCGACTATCAATTAAGGTTAAAAAATAAACATTTTAAACAATGGCTTTACAGTCTACCCCCACGTTTGAGTTACAACCCTCAAGCAAACAGGTTGCCTTGTCAACCAACTACATCACTAACTTCGACTTCTTGAATCAGTATCTTCCTGATACTTATGAGAAGGAGTTCGAGCGCTACGGAAACCGTTCTGTTGCATCTTTCTTGCGCATGGTAGGTGCTGAAATGCCTTCTATGTCCGATAAGATTGTATGGGCAGAGCAGGGTCGTTTGCACACCAAGTACATCAATGTTAACGCTAATAGCGCTGTCAATTCTGACACTGCAACATTTACAGTTAATGATACCATTACACTGAATAATGACATTGCAGGCTCTATTGCTATCCGCGTAGGACAGACTGTATTGATTAGCAATAATGCTAATAGTTCTCAGTACAACAAAGCTATCGTTTATGAAGTAGACACTACTTCAGACCCAAATGAATTTACTGTAAAATTCTACGAAGGAGCAGGTCAGTCATTTGCTGCTGACTCTACATGTTCTGTATTTATTTACGGTTCTGAGTTCAAAAAAGGAACTGTAGGAATGGACGGTTCTTTGGAAGCAGAAGACGAAATCTTTGAAAACTCACCCATTATCTTGAAAGATAAGTATGCCGTTAGCGGGTCTGATATGGCTCAAATCGGATGGGTTGAAGTAACTACTGAGAACGGTGCTACAGGATACTTGTGGTATTTGAAGTCAGAGCACGAGACTCGTCTTCGTTTCGACGACTACATTGAGACTTCTATGTTGGAAGCTGTTCCTGCTGAAGCGAACTCAGGTGCTATTGCTGCAGGATTCAAAGGTTCTGAAGGTGTGTTCTACACTATCAACGACCGCGGAAACGTATATGCAGGATTCCCAACTTCATTGGCAGAGTTTGATAGCATTGTTTCTCGTCTTGACAAGCAAGGAGCTATCGAAGAGAACGTATTGTTCTTGAATCGTGAGTCTAGCTTCGACGTAGATGATATGTTGGCTTCTCAGAACTCTTATGGTCAAGATGGTACTTCATACGGTTTGTTCGATAATGCTAAAGACATGGCTTTGAATCTTGGATTCTCAGGTTTCCGTCGTGGTTATGACTTCTACAAAACCGATTGGAAATACTTGAACGACCCAACTATGCGTGGCGCAGGTTCTGCTGCAGGTGGTTATAAGTATGCTACTATCAATGGTTTGTTAGTTCCTGCAGGTTCAACCTCAGTGTACGACCAAATCATGGGTAAGAATGCTAAGCGTCCTTTCTTGCACGTTCGCTACCGCGCTTCTGAAGCTGAAGACCGCCGCTACAAGACTTGGGTTACAGGTTCTGCAGGTGGTGCGATGAACAGCAGCTTAGATGCTATGGAGGTTCACTTCCTTTCTGAGCGTTGCGTTTGCGTACTTGGTGCTAACAACTTCGTATTATTCCAAGGCGTTAATCCTTAATCTATCACCAACAAGAGTGGGGGCAACCCCACTCTTTTTTCTTAAATTTTAAATTTTATCAAATGTTACCTGTAGACAAAACCTACAAACTGATTAATGGGGTAGCTCCATTGAGTTACACAATCCCATCAAGAAACTCTCGCCGCACTCCTTTGTTGTGGTATGATGAGAAGAATAACGTATCTCGTGCATTGCGTTACGCACGAAATCAAAAGAGCCCATTTGAGGACGAGCAGGATGGTAATGCCATTCTTGAGCCAATCGTATTTGAAGATGGCTTTTTATTTGTACCAAAGACCAATCCATCATTGCAACAGTTCTTGCACTACCACCCTTGGAACGGTTCTGTCTTTGCTGAATTAGATAAAGAGAAGGACGCTCAGAAGGTTATTGAGGATTTGAATGTTGAGGTAGACGCTTTAATCAAAGCCAAGTCAATGAGCCTTAGCGAAATGGAGAGTGTTGCCCGTGTGGTATTCAATGTTGACCCTGATAAGATGACATCTGCTGAATTGAAGCGTGATATTTTGATGTACGCTCGTAAAGCTCCAAAAGAATTTATGGAGGTAATGTCTGACTCTACGCTGTCAATGCAGTCTACGATTCACTCATTCTTCTCTACGGGGCTATTGGCATTCAGAAAGAATAAGACTGAGGTCTTCTTCAACTTGAAAAATAATAAGAGCAAGATGATTAATATCCCATTCGGTCAAGACCCTTATGATACGGTTGTTCGATACTTCCAATCAGAAGAAGGTCGTGATAAGTTCACTATGCTTCAGAAGCTAGCTGAAGATGAGGAAGCTAATTAATACTAATACTTAATAAATGGGGGTCAATGACCCCCATTTTTTTTGCGTATCTTTGTAAAAAAGAACGTAATGATAAACTCAGTTAGGAATACTGTCCTTGCGATTCTCAATAAGAATAACTACGGCTATCTCTCTCCATCTGACTTTAATTTGTTTGCTAAGCAAGCTCAGTTAGATATTTTTGAGCAGTACTTTATTGACTACAATACGCAGATTAATAGAGAGAACGCTCGTGTGTCAGGGACTGAGTATGCGGATATTCGCAAGGGGATTGAAGAGGCGATGGAGGTATTCTTTGAAATCAAAGATTTAACTCAGGATAGTGAGAATAAGTTCTTCTTGCCATCTCAAGCTACTACGGGTGATGATTACTTTATGGTCAATAAGATTCTATGCTATGATGTTGATGATGAAGATGTTAGAACTTTCCGTGGTGAAGCTGAGAAGGTTACGCACAGTAAGATTACTATGCTTGTTAATTCAAACCTCACGCAGCCAACGAAAGCATTCCCCGCATATTCTCAGGGCTATGACCATATATCTGTGTATCCTGCATCATTTCAAGATGGGGCTATTGAGTGTCATTACTTTAGATACCCTGCAGACCCTAAGTGGACGTATGTTAATTTGATAAATGGAGAGCCTATCTTTAGTGCATCTCAGCCTGACTATCAGGACTTTGAATTGCCTATTGAGGACGAGCCTCGTTTAGTTGCTAAGATATTGCAGTATGCAGGCATCTCTATTCGTGAGGCAGAGGTATTCCAATTTGGTAAAATTGAGGAAGGGGCAACTCAACCTCAGCAACAATAATAATTGATGGCGTATTTATCTCAATACCAATACTATGCCAATGAAGGCAATAGCCCTGAGGATGCTAATTGGGGGTCATATCAGTATGTATCACTAGCTGACATTGTCAACAACTTTATGTTGATGTATGCGGGCAATCATTCATTGGTAAATAATGAAGAGCGATTTAAGGTTTTATTCCATGCGAAGCGTGCTATCCAAGAGCTTAACTATGATGCGTTCAAAGAAATTAAAGTACTTGAGCTCAATGTTGATGATAAGCTTAGATTTGTATTGCCTAGTGATTACGTTAATTGGGTTCGCATCTCTTTGTATAAAGACGGATGGCTTCGTCCTTTGACGGAGAACATTCAGATTATGAGCTCGAATGCTTACCTTCAAGATAATGCAGGTCGCATTCTATTTGACCAAGACGGGAATATCTTGAAGCCTGAGGATTCAACCCTTGACTACGATAGGATTACAAGTCAACAGAAGAGTATTTACCTAAATGGCAATAGCCAATTCAATGGCTTTGAGGGGTACTTCGTTGATGGCAATTGGTATTTTGATTATGCCATTGGTGCACGATTCGGATTGAATACTGAGACAGCCAACTTCAATCCTACGTTCAAGGTTGACAATAAGAAAGGTGTTATTAACTTCAGCTCAGATATGTCAGGGCAGATTTGTATTCTTGAGTACATCTCTGATGGCATGGAGGGTGGTGATGACAGCTTGATTACGGTAAATAAATTATTCGAGGCGTTCATTTATGCTTATATTAGATATGAGATTTTGAATAGTAAGTTTGGCGTTCAAGAATACGTTGTTAGTAGAGCTCGCAAAGAGAAGTCTGCTTTACTTAGGAATGCAAGAATCAGAATCAGTAATATTAAAGCGGGTCGTTTGTTAATGAACTTACGTGGACGCGACAAGTGGATTAAGTAATGGCGAAGTTATCTAGGAATTTCATTCAGGGTAGGATGAACAAGTCTTTCGATGAGAGGATTGTTCCCAATGGTGAGTATATTGATGCACTTAACGTTCGCATGGGCGCTACTGAGCGTTCTGAGATTGGTGTTATTGAGAATACAAAAGGCAATACTAAGCTAACTCAGATTTCTTTTTGGGATATACCATTAAGCACAGCGGCTGTCACCCTTGGCACTTATGCTGACTCTGCTCGTGAGACTATCTATTGGTTTATACACGATAGTAACTTTAATAATGACGAGGCTATAATTGATATGATTGTGTCATTCAATACTGTCTCAGGTAATACCACTTATCACGTAGTATCTAAGTCTGTGTTGAACTTCAATCCTCAATATCCTATTGTTGGCATTGATATGATTGATGACCTATTGTTTTTTACAGACAATTACAATCCTCCTAGATTTATTAATATCAATAGGAGCTATCCTTATGCAGCTGCGTATGATGAGTCTGACTTAGTTTATGAGAAAGATTTCTTAGTTATTAAGAAGCCACCGATTGATGCTCCATCATATCAGTTGTTTCAGTCTAATTCTCAGCAAAACTATTTAGAGGAAAGGTTTATTTGTTTTGCATACAGATATAAGTATGCTGATGGAGAGTACTCTGCTACATCACCATTTAGCTCTCCTGCATTCTTACCCAAGTCATTTGAGTTTAGCTTAAGTAGTTATCTCAATGAGGGAATGATTAACTATGCCAATGCTGTAAATGTTGTTTACAATTCAGGAGATTATCTAGTCAAGGGAATTGAGCTTTTATTCAAAGAGGCTGACAGTAATATCATTAAGGTTATTGAGTACTTAGATAAGGAGCAGCTTGGTATTTCAGATGACTCTTCTTATACCTATGAGTTTAATGGGAATAAGATTTTTACTATTCTGCCTGACTATGAGTTGCTTAGACTTTACGATAATGTTCCGCTGACTGCAGCAGCTCAAACCATTATGGGCAATCGCCTCATGTATGGTAATTACACTGAAGGGTATGACCTTGTTGATTCTAATAATCAAAAGATTAGACTAGACTTCTTCACTGAGTTGTCATCTGCGTCTCCTGTTGGTGGTGAGATTACGCCTACGTTAGAGAGTGGCGACTATACTTTTGGCATGTCTACGACTGTGCCTGACGCTGAGGTTGTTGTTGATTTGAGTGGCAAGAGTTTGGCTCAGGGTAATGTGCTTAATATTTCTATCACCTTTCAGCATAATTCATTTGATAATGACTTATTATTTGGTGGTTCTAATGTTGGTGGTACGGTTTTATTTGAGTTTAGATTCAATAGGTCTTACTCATCTGTTTATGATTTAGCTACTAGCGCTGAGTTTCAGGCGGCTATTGGTATCCCAACAAATATTGAAGACCCTCAAGATGCTTGCGTTGGCACAACTTTAACTGACTCTATCAATTGTATTATTGGCGACTTGCCAATGGCAGGTGGCATGGGGACTTGGTATAAGTACCGCAGTGGCATTGATGTAGCGGGCGAGGCTATTGGCATTACTGCAAATATTTCAGATTCATTCTTCACATTGCAGATTCCTGCGATGCAGTTTGTTGACAACCTTACCACACCATTGTCATACGCTTACGAATATTTTACTGTCACAAGTGTTAGTGGGTCTATTGCTACGACTGCGTACCCTCGGAGCTTACACAGCAATCGTAACTATGAGATTGGCATCATCTATATGGATGAGTATAGCCGTGCGTCAACTGCATTGGTTAGTCCAACGAATACTACATATATCCCTTGTGATGCCTCTTCTACAGAGAACTCAATCAAGGTTTATATCCCGCCATCCCAACGTGCTCCATCATGGGCGACTAAGTATAAGTTCGCTATTCGTGTAGATAGAGATAACTATCAGACTATTTATGCCAATTACTTTATTAATGATGGCGATGGCGTTTACTCCTACATACTTTTAGAAGGTGAGAATGCACGTAAGGTAGATACGGGAGATAGATTGATTGTAAAGTCAGATTCAAGTGGCGCAGCTCAGAGCTGTACTTATGTGACTGTTCTTGAGAAGAAAGCTCAGGAGAGGAATTTTTTGGGAGAGGATTTGCCAACTCCTGCAGGAGTGTATATGAAGATAGACACCAAGGCAATCAATCTTCAGAAATCAGATACCGATTATTTTTCAAATGGCAGTGTTGGTGAATGTATTAAATTTGTAGGTTATTACCCATTTAATGATAATTACGCAACTGCATTCTATACCGTTAATTATTTCAATGGTACTGATTACGATGACTTTATAGTTCAAGAAGGAGCAGAGGTGCGCCTATCTATAAATATCCTGAGACCGCCTTCTCCTGTGTATTCACCTAAGCCATACAACACTCACTATAAATTTAAGAAGACATTTACTTCATCTTCAACGTATGCCAATTTTAAAGATTGGTGGGATGGAGATTATATCTATGCATCTTTAAATGATGCTGATATATTTATCAGTGAGTATGATGCTGAGGCGGGATGCACTACAATTGGTAATAACTATAACAACGTAGTTGCATCAACTATGGAGATTGATGGAACGCCATGTGCAAATAACTATCAGTTCTTCAGAGATGGAACTACTAATCAATTAGTTCTTATGGTGACAGGGTTGCAACCAACTGTGTTTACTAACCCTGCATGTACATACGTTAATATCGAAATATTCAATCCTGCTAATGTAATTGCATTTGAGACTGAGCCATCTGACACTTTGCCTGATGTGTTCTACGAATCAGAGCAATCATTCTTCATTGGTAGTGAAGGGTTTCATGAGGGGAATGTTCAGAATCAAACTGTCGACCAACCTGCAATCATTGACACAGGGTTCTTCAATTGCTTCTGCATGGGGAATGGTGTTGAGTCGTACCGAGTGAGAGATTCAATTGTAGGCCATTCATTTGGCTTAGGGAACAGGGTAACTACTACGGCGGCAAAAGAGTACCGACGTGCTGATAGATTCGCTGACATTACCTACAGTGGCGTTTACAATAACGAGTCAAATCTTAATAGACTTAATGAGTTCAATAGTGGATTGCTTAACTTTAAAAACCTTGAGCAGTCGTTTGGCCCTATTAGAGTAATTGATGGTAAGCGCACTGACGTTCTTGTATTGCAAGAGGATAAGATTTCATACGTTCTTGCAGGCAAGAATTTATTGTCAGACGCAGGCGGTGGCTCAGCATTATCATCAGTGCCTGAGGTATTGGGAACACAGATTGCTCGTGTTGAGAAGTATGGCATTAGCGATGATGCCACAAGCTATGTGCAGTGGGGCGAGAATAGGTTCTTCTCAGATACAAAGCGTGGCTCTGTATTGATGCTTACAGGTGGTGGCAAGTCATCAGGTGGCCTTGAGACTACTGATGCATTGACGGTTATATCTGAGCTTGGTATGAGAACTTGGTTTAGAGATTTATTTAATGATTGGCCTGATACATTCAAGTTAGGAGCATTTGACCCATATATGGGTGAGTATGTATTTACTTCATCTGACGTTTTCAAGCCATCTGCTCCAATTACATTAAACTGCGGAGTTAGCAAGACATTTAGGCAATCTGTTTATTATGATGTTACTCTCAATCAGATTGTTGGGAATGTTATTATCTACTATTCTCCATCGACTGACAATCCATTTGAGGTCATTGTAAATTACAATGGCAATATTATTACAAGTGGTGAGGTTACAGAGGCAGGAAGTCTTTCATTTACAAAAAATTCGTTACTTGTAAATACATGTTCTGTCCAATTAATTTCAAACTATCCTGTAAATATAAAGGTTGATTGTCCTATTGCTGACCCGCTTACAGTCATTCAAGTTGTTATATCAGAACCTAGTGATGCAACGGAGACTTTGCATGTTGGATACAATTACCTTTACAATGGGTTTGAGTCCGTGAATCAAGTATCATCCGTTCAGATGGGAGAGAATCTAGGTCAGGACTTTATTGTTTCAATGTACAAATCTGTCAGTTCTACGAGAGGCACAGCAATTGCTCCGCCATTGTATTCTGAATTAACAATATTCATGGAGCAGATTGGTTCTGATAATTTCACATTGTCAAATACCAACTCTGTATTCTACCTAGAATCAAATACTCTGTATCCAAATACTGATGTTGGCATTGCGGCATTGTTGGCTGCTTCAACACAGCTTGCTACTGAACCGATTGGAACAACAAAGAGGCGTGCCACTACGACTGTTGGAGTAGATACTCAGATTATTTATATCATTTACGATTTGTCGTCTTCAATTCCACTTACGCTATGCTACTCTTCAGAATCTGAAGCTGATGCTTGCTGTGAGTGTACTGAGTGCGAAGATGGCTCTTGTCCTAAGTACACAATTACTTCTCCTGAAGATGTATCTACTGAGTTCTACTATACTCAATGCAATGGCAATCCTTTGTACTACAATTTACCTGCGGGAGATTCAGTAACTTTGTGTTCTAAAACCTACCCAACATTCACTTCAGGAGATTTGGGAACAGTTGAATTTGTTCAATGTAATTGCGACCTATAACATGAGTGTATCAAATATTTACTACATCGACTCCTATAGCTTTGATACGGCAACAAAGATTTATCTTGATGCCAATAGAACTATCATAGCTCCTACGGGGTGGTATAAATTCTCAAATAAGGTACGTCACTTTGAGAATGGCGAGTTTACATCTTTAGAATTTTGCGATTGCCCAAACAATTGTGATTACGAATTTTCGGGATATGCAGTTACACCTTCAGTTTATTCTGCAGACTTTGATATAGGAACTGATACAGGCGCTATTGTAATTAGAACTACGCCAATTACAAAGAACATTGGCATGTCAGCAAATTACAATTCAGTTGACTATAAAGACGTGTATGTTAATACTTCTCTTTTAACAACAACTGAGGACTTTGTTATTTGGGGCGCAGCAACAGCATCTCCATGCCCTAATACCTCTACTGCTCAAGAATACTCTTGTCAGTCTTATGTGATGAGCGCAAATGTATTCTATTCTATATCGTCTACAGCAGTCTCAATTGTACCATCTCAGGTTAATGTTACAGGGTTAGAGACAGGAATGATTATCATTCCTAAGCCGACTGCGACTGCAGGGACATTAAACGTATATTGGTATGGATTATGTAATGCTACTCAGTTTTCTGCTGAAGGAAACTGCGTAGAAACGCTGACGGCAGCTGAGCAATACGGTTTCACTCTTAGTCCTGACGAGTCATGTACAATCCCAATTGGCGGTGCAACTCTATTTTACTATGTTAAGGCAGACCCAACGGCAACAGAGTTATCTGTCGGTGACGTTGTATTCTCAGACCTTAATGCAGAGAATAAGCTAGACGAAGGGTTTTATGCACTAACAAATTCACTACCAAATATAACGATGGCTGTGAATGAGTATGGTATTGTTACATCTATAACCGAGTGTCCATAATGGCATATACTTTAACATTTAATGCTGAGTCTAAGGGATGGCCATCCTTTTACTCGTTTGTCCCTGAGAAGATGATTGGTATGAACAATTACTTCTATACGTTCAAAGGTGGTAATCTGTATCGTCATAATACAAATGACACCCATAATAATTTCTACGGTCAGCAGTATATCTCTACATTAAAGAGTGTATTTAATGACGGGCCGCTTGAGAATAAATTATTCAAGGCCATCAATCTTGAAGGTGATGCTACGTGGGATATGCAACTGTCGAGTGATATTCAGACTACAGGATTTATTGATGCATCTTACTTTGAGAAGAAGGAGGGTACGTTCTATGCGTTCGTTCGTAACTTAGGCGAATTGCCTGCCGATGCTGATGAGTATGTTCTACGTTCGGTGAATGGTATTGGTAGTGCAGTATCAGTTGATATTTTTTCTGAACTAGGAGCTCAGTATAATTTTTCACTGTCTCCATTAGTTGACATTGGAAGTATAGTTAGTGTCGGAGATTATGTATATTTTATTGAGCAAGGAGGTTATCAATTAAAATTAGGAGGGGTTATTACTGCGATAAACAGGCAGGTCAATCTAGGCGTTAATTACATACTTGTTGATGCGACTGATAGCGGTGAGACCCCAACTACTCAGACTCCGTTTGTTATGTATATTAAGAATGCTGTTGCTGAATCTCATGGCATCCTCGGCCACTACTGCGTATTTGAAATGCAGAACAATTCAACAGGTAAAGTAGAATTATTTACGGTTGATGCAGAAGTGATGAAAAGCTTCCCATAAAATAGTTATCTTTGTAGTGGGATGCATTTTAATATTAGACCACTAACGCACGAAGATTATGACACCACCTTAGTTGGATGGTGGAATGATTGGGGTTGGAATAGCGCTCCTTCAAGGGAGTTCTTACCTCAGGATGGCGTTGGCGGGATTATGGTATTAGATGGCGATGAGCCTGTATGCGCAGGATTTATGTACACCACTAACTCATCAATCGCTTGGATTGATTGGATTGTATCAAGCAAGACATATCGTAAGAAGCCAAATCGAAAAGAGGCTTTGAAGTTATTGGTATCTTCCTTGACATCAATCGCTGAGAATACCAATCACAAATACGTGTACTCCCTAAGTAAAAGCCGATTCACTCAAGATGTATTCAAGGATAACGGATATGTTTTGAGCAATCAGTATAATGTAGAAATGATAAAAATATTTTGATATGGCATTAGGAACAGCATTAGCAGTTGGGTCTGCTGCGTCGTCCGCAATTGGAGCGGGCATGTCATTTGCCCAAGCGGCACGTAATCGTAAGTTACAACTTGAGGCTGAGGCTGCGGCTGAGAAGGCATTGAGCGAAGCGAAGAGAGAATTAGAGGTCAACTACTACGACCAATTGTCATTGCCTATGCAGGCGTATGAGTTGGAGCGTGATGCCATTATGGCTAGTGCTGCTCAAGCGATTGAGGCGGGTAGAGAGTCAGAGCGTGGTGGTGTTGCTACGGCAGGAAAGATTCAGATGGCTGCGCAAGATGCTCAGCGTAAAACTGCTGCTGATGTCGCTGAGCAATTGATGGCATTAGATAAGCTATCTGCTACCGAGGATGCTCGACTAGCTGACGAAAGAAAAAAGATATTAGCCTTAGAAGCAGAGGGCGCTCAGACTGCTGCGGCAAGTGCTCAAGCTCTTGCTGCTAAGTCTATGCAAGCAGGATTTGGGGCATTGACACAGGGTCTTGGCACTGCATTGGGCAATGAAGATTTCTTTGCTTTATATGGCAAGCTTAATCGAGATGGCGGAGAGACACTTTCTACGCTAACGCCTAGTTTAATCCCGTCAACAGGAGGCTCATCACTTCAACGAACTGCGCCATCTTTGCAAGGTCTTATGCCTGCTCCTTATGTTGACCCATTTAATTACATGGGCGCAAATTCTTTTGCTCCTCAAACAATCCCTTACAACAATAGATTGCAGGGCTCTCCTGTTTTAAATAGATAATCCATGGCAGTATTTTATAAATATGTAGAGAG
>JACCDO011749021.1_pt1 | contig 58658 bp, 45 predicted proteins | sample 7446101 | NCBI WGS metagenome assembly JACCDO01 (sample SAMN15323440, study PRJNA562643) | freshwater metagenome | isolation source: river surface water | place: USA:Blue River Watershed | collected 2017-08-16 | reverse complement strand
TTGCCCGGTCTGTAGATTGGTGATGAGATAAACAAAGCCAATGTAGCCTTCTGGTATTTCTTCTACGGGTTGATTTTGATACGTCCAATGCACTCACTTAGTTAGCTTAGGCGGTCTTCCAACCATGCCTTTTCTGGATTTCTTACGTGCCTCTCGTTTTTCTTGTATCTCTACTCGCCTTTTACTTGCCTCGTTTCTAATTTCTGATAGCCAATATCGTGCCTTAATGCCTGCTTCGTCTGAGCCTTTGTATTCAAAGTTTGTCTGCCACTTAAAGTATTCCTGAAAAGCGGCAATCATTCTATCGTGGCTGTCTGAGCTCACTCAACAATCTCCACATCGTTTGAATAACTGGTAAAACCGTTTTCTTTAATAACCTTTAACACATGATTAACACGACTGGTTAAATCGTCTCGATGGCTAATTAAGAATACGTTCTTATCACGCTCACGGGTCATACGTTTTAACACAGCAATACTAGATTCTACTCCAGACGAGTCCATGCCGCTATCGACCAATTCGTCGATAAACAACAAGTTAATACTATGATATAAGTTTTCCCACACATCACGGAATGCCCAGCTTAGTGAAAGTATTAGTCGGTTACGCTCACCTCGACTTAAGTTGTCAAAGTCCAGGTCTTTTCCTAATTGTGTAATAATAACAGTTAGGTCATTTTGAAATTCTACAGTATGAGGTAAGCCAATCTTGTCAAGATAATAAGTTAAACGTTGATTTAAGAACGCCAAGTTCTGATCAATAATACGCTTACGTACAAAACTATCTTTGTTTGTTAGAAGTTTATGTAAAAACTCTTGGTGATCCTTAACACGAACTAGCTCATTCATATAGTTCCAGTCGATCTCTTGCATGGCTGTGGCTTTAAGCTCAATGATTTGTTCATCATACGGATTTTCATCAGCAGCTTTAACTTCTAGATCTTTTTCTAAACTAGTTAATGTGTTTTTATGATTAAGAGCTTCTTCTAATGTATCATACTGAACAGTAGGGCAGTCTCCCAACTCACCTAATTCTGCAAGAGCAGCTTCATAAGAAGCAATATTAACACCTTGCAGGTCATGTTCTGTACAGGCAGCATCAAAGTCTTGACGTTTAGTTGCTAATACCTGCTCGTGTTTAGCATCGTGAAACGCTTGACCACAGGCGTGGCATAAATGTTTCTCTAATGTTTCAATTTCTTTCTTTAACTTGTCAGCTAGTTTTTCTTCTCTAGCTTGATCCAATCTAGCACGATTTAATTGAGAAGTAATTTCATTAATGTCTTTACGCTTTTGATTGTACAATGCCAATGCTTTGTGTGCGGCAACTTCCTGTTCAATGTCGATATGACTTAGGTGGTCAATGCTTTTGAGAATGTTTTCAAGATTTTTCTCTTTAGTTTCGTCCCATAGGTGTTGTTTTCTTTCCAACGCTTCAATACTTTGCTGAATTCTCTCGTTACTTGCTTTAACAGTTTCAACTCTGGTATTTTCAGTAGTAATACTGTCTTTGGTTAGTTTAATTTGCTCTTTGAGTGCTTCGGCTTTTTCACTTAGCTGTGTAATACCTAACAACTGTTCAATGATAGCACGTTGATCAGCGGCCTTCATACTTAAGAACGGCTCAGTATAAGTGTTTAATGCCACAAGATGTTTAAACATTTCGTGACTCATTGAAAACATTTCTTCAATGCTTTTCTGAGTTTCTCTACTATCGCCTTGACTTTCGTCTAGATCAGTAAGCTCTTGCTCTTGTCCGTTGATGCTGAACTTTAAAAGATTAGGTTTGCGACCTCTCTCAATGTGATATTCGACACCGTCTTTTTCAAACGTAACAGTAACTAACATTCCTTTGCCGTTAATTTTATTAACAAGGTTATCTTTCTTGATATTAGTTAAAGCCTGTCCGTAAATTCCGTAGCTAAGACCGTTGATAATAGTAGTTTTACCTGTACCGTTACGAGCGCCACTGTCATCTCCGCCAAGGTCCATGTTTTCACCAAGGACTAAAGTTAGTTGTCCTCGATCAAAATCAATGGCTTGGGTTTGATTACCCACACTCATAAAGTTTTTAACAGTTAGATTTTTAATCTTTATCATAGTTCTTTATAGATCTCTAATAACAATGCTTTGTCAAAGCTGTCGCTTTCGATAGCATTGATTTGATTCATTACAATTGTATCAACGGATTCAAAATTAATGTCAATGGCTACATTTGTTGATTCTACTTCAACTTTTTCTGGAATCAGCATCAACTCACGTAGATCATATTGAGGCATAAACTGCTCTTTGATGAAGTTAGCTTCTTCAAAGGTGATAGGCAAGTCAATGGTCACACGACAATGCATCTTTGGACGCAAAAGTTTTTCTGGAGTATCAATGATCTGACTTAACTTGTATGTTCTATATATCGGTTGATTGGGCCAAGTTTTATACTCAGGTTTTCCGCCCCACTCTAATATCATCATGCCACGTTCGTCGTCGCCTGAATCTGCATAGTTGTGAGGGAACGCATTACCAATATAAACAATATTGCCTGCTTGTTGTCGTTTATGAAAGTGCCCAGAGAACACATAGTCTTGGTGTTGAAAATGCCCACGTTGTAATTGTCCATGGTCGGGCATTTGTACCATAGCATTCATATAAAAACTAGGCAACTCTAAGTGACCAAATATGTACTTGCTTTTAATATTTGGAATATCCCGCCATTCGTCTGCTACTAACCAAGGAAGTATAGTAACATCCTCCATAGTTAAAGGATCTCTAATAGGAATAATGTTTGGAAACAACCTCATAAACTCGATTGAGTTAATTTCACGTTTGTCTTTATAGAACAAATCGTGATTGCCTAAGATGAAAAATACTTTTTCAAATGAGTTATTCAACATCTCTAAGTTTGAAACGGTATAATTCATAGTACTTACATCAGTGGTACTACGATTGTGATGCCAATCTCCTAGAAAGATTGCAGTTTCGCATCCTTCTGCTTTGGCAGTTTCACAAAACCATTTTACAAACTCTTCGCAGTCGTTGTTGTGAGTTCTGCTACCAGACTTCAACCCAAAGTGAATATCTGTAAAACAAGCTACTTTTTTAAATAGATTCATATGACGAGTTTAACGTATTTTTTATTAAAGGTCAATCCCAATCTTCACCAGTTGTAATAGTTACAGGTGCAGCATTTGCTCCACTGCCGCCTGAATTTTGTCTAGTCCAACTTGGATTCATTCCGTTCATTTCAAGAATGTCATCTCGGATGTTTTGATTTCGTTTTTCAATATTAATGATTCGAACAAAACTGTTAGTAACGGCAGCAGTATAATAAGCAAAAGGGTTATCAGATTTACTTTCGTCGAACTGAAGACCAATTTGAGTAAGTTGAAGTATAGCTTGGCCGCGCATTTCATCGTTGTAAGTATATCCACGAACGTTTCCTCTTGTTGCATATCTCTCGCAGAGCTTAATAAACATCCTAGCTAGATTATTAGTCATCTGCCCATGTTCTTTATTAAAGGTTCCGGTTTTTAAATCTCCCTTCCAGTGACTTTTTCCTACTAGGATTAAATTACCGTTGTCATCAAACTTCCAATGTTGGAAAGGAGGAAAATTTACTTTTTCGTGACTGTCTGCTGTGTTCTTTAAAGTTTTCTTACGACCGGGTGCTAGCGGAATATGTTCAAAAGTCATAACTCTAAAAATTAAATCTTCTTTGAGCATTTTTTTATAATCAATCTCAAAGCCTTTTGCTGGAATTTTCTTACCTCCTGCTATCATAGCAGCTTCATGTGCTTGTTTTGATAGTCTTGCTGCTCTATTTCGCTTGGCTTCTGCAATGGTTCTAATATTAATTTTTTCTAAAGACGGCACAATAATATCGTAAAATCCGTATTCTGGTTTAATATAAGAACAAAATGTGTTTTTGCTTAAATGTATTTCTTTTAGTAAGTCTTTATTTGTTAGGTACTTTATTTTTGGTACGTTCATTAGATAGAAATCTCCGTAATTATTAATATAATAGCACATTTTTGCAATAATAAATAGACTATATGACAAGGAAATCTGCTCAAAATGGCATTATCTATTAATCCTATTGCTCAATTAGTTGCTTCTGTTTCTGAAGGTATTACTAAAGCTACCAACGAAGCACAGGCGCAACTACCAAATGTGTCCTCTGCACTGTCTAAGGCAAATTTAGATGCAAAGATATCCCAACTTTCTGGAGATATTGGCTCTGGTCTTAATGGGCTTACTGGCAACCTAAAAAATTTAACAGGACAAGCTACCGGAGCACTTGGTGGAATATCCGGCATGGGCAATGTTGCCAGTGCTGTACAGAGCAAAGTTGGCGGTGCAATTAATTCTTTACAATCTGTAGCAGGATCAACATCTAACATAGCAGCAGATATCTCCGGTAGTCTAAATAAATTAACAGGCGGCAATTTAGCCGGTGGTCTTCAAAGTCTAGCAGGTAGCATTAGTTCAGCAGCAGGAATGCTTAACAACATACTTAGCTTAAAGAGAGGAGCCAATCTTCCATCGGGAGCAGAAGCTTTTATCAAACAAGGTACTGCTATTAAATTAGCACCGGGAGCCAAGAACGATTGGCGTGTAAGAATTACCTGTCAGTGGAATATTTTTAACAGTCCGTTGTTTGCATTGTTAGAAAATACTGGCGGTGTTGTTTGGCCATACATGCCAAATATTACAGTATCGACTAAAGCTGACTACTCACAAATTACTACAACTCACAGCAATTACAGTAACTGGGCCTACAAAGGTAGCCAGGTAGATGATATTCAAATTAGTGGCGAATTCAGCTGTGAAACTGAAACTGATGCAGCATATTGGATTGCAGCAACTACTTTCTTTAAAACATCTACTAAGATGTTCTTTGGTCAAGGAGAGTATGCAGGTACTCCCCCATTGATTTGCAACTTAACAGGATATGGTTCAAGTATATTTGATAAAGTACCTGTAATTATTAAATCGTTCTCTGTGGATTTAAAAGACGATGTAAATTATATTCGTTGTAATACCTTTGGAACTAATACTTGGGTACCAGTAATGAGTACAATTACAGTTACAGTTTCTCCTGTTTATAACAGAGAAAGATTGCGCAAATTTAATTTACAAGATTATGCAAAAGGTAAGACAGCTGATCCAAGCGGAGTAGGATATATCTAATGGCAACTTATGGAAATGCAAGCCCATGGGCTAACACATCACAAAATTCTTTGTATCTGGAGTTAATGGATATTAGACCAGTTCCGGCAGAATCTGATGACTATAGATATGTGATTGAAAATCAATACAAACATAGACCAGATTTGTTAGCATACGATTTATATGGAAATTCTAAACTATGGTGGGTGTTTGTTCAACGTAACATGAGTGTGATTAAAGATCCTATATATGATTTTGTTCCTGGAACAGTTATCTATTTGCCAAAAAAAAGTAATCTTGAAAGATTCTTAGGAGTCTAAGATGGCTATTAATTACCTTGGAAAACTTACAGAATTAAAAAAACCAGATGGTACTCCAGTAATACCAACATCGGTGTCGTCGTTACTTAATGTTGGATCGGTATCAAGCATTACCGGCCTAGCAACATCAAAGGCTACGGATTTTTTAAAAGGCGGAGTTTCTGGAGTAATTTCAAACCCATTAAAATTATCATCAGCAGCTTTTAAAAATTTACCTGCCGTAGTAAAAAATCCCATGGAACAGTTTTCATCTTATTCTGTTCTATGGACACTAGCATGTTTAACGCCACAGCAATTTAATAATCCTGCATCATACAGAAACAGCCCTCAAGCATTGCAACATGTAGTATTTTCATCCGGTGGAAGATTTGATAGCCAGCGAGTAAAAACAGCGTTTGGTTCTCCCGAATATTTTGTTAATAATTTTCAAATGAATTGTATCATTGGTACTAATGAAAAAACAGGAAACAGTAATGCTATCAAATTTAGTTTTGATATTATTGAACCTCATTCTATGGGATTGTTATTGCAGAGTATGCAAAATGCTGCAATTAAGGCAGGATATCTAAGCTATCTTAACGATACACCATTTGTACTAAGAATGGATATTCAGGGCTACGATGAATTAGGTGTTATTATAAAATCTATTAAACCTAAATTTTTTACACTAAAATTAGTGTCTATGAAATTTTCTGTTAATGAAGGAGGCTCAAGCTATAAAGTTGAAGCCATTCCTTATAACCATCAAGGATTTTCTAATACCATTAACACTACCTATAACGATTTAAAAATTTCAGGTGGAGCCAAAGGCACTGGTATAGTTGCGGATGTATTAGCCACCAGTGAAGATAGTCTTGTATCGGTACTAAACAGAAATGAAGAAAAATTAAGAGCAGAAGAAAGAATCTATGAACCAGATCAGTACGCTATACAATTTCCAGTATTAGCCAATACATGGTATTCTTCAGCAGGCGATCCTAAAAAACTCAATAAAGCAACAGCCAATCCTTTAGAGGAAGCAGCTAAAACAGTAGCTGGTAGCGCAACTAAAGAACAAGACATGTCACAATTTCCAATGAACGAACTTGGAACAGCAAGTCTTGGGTTTGATCAAATTAGAGGTGGTAACACTCTATTCAAAAGAGCCAACGATCAAATAGATTCTAAAACAGGTTTAGTAAAACGTGACGGAATGACTATTGATCCTAAACAACGAGCTTTCCAGTTTGGTCAAGGGCAAACTTTAACATCTATTATTAATCAAGTAGTACTAAGTTCAGACTACGCTAAAAAAGCAATTACAGACAAAGATGCCGGAGGTTTTGGTACAACCAAAGAAGGTTACATTAAATGGTTTAAACTTGACACACAAATTGAACTTTTAAAATATGATGCATTGATAGGTGACTATGCTAAAAAAATCACCTACAGAGTTGTTCCGTATTATATTCATCAATCAATATTTTCAAATCCTAGTTCGTCGCCGGTAGGATATCCGGAACTGATGAAAACAGTGGTTAAAGAATATCAGTATATCTACACAGGACAAAACGTAGATGTATTAAAATTTGACATTAATATTAATAATTTGTTTTTTGCTGGAACTAATCCAAGCCCAGAAAATGAAGGCGCAAAAACATCTAATCAAGATCAAAAATTAGCTGAACAAAAAAACAAAACAACAACAACTGGTAAAGGTCAAAATCCTGCAGCACAAGCAACACAAATGGGACGTGCTAGAAATCCTCGTGATCCTAAATTGTTAGAAGGATACAAAGGAGGTTCAGGCGATAAGACCACTGAACAAAGTGTTGCAGAAAATTTTCAACAGGCATTTATCAGCGGCAATAGTGCAGACATGGTTACAGTAGATTTAGAAATTATGGGAGATCCTTATTGGTTAGTTGATAGCGGAATGGGAAATTATTTTAGCGCAACACCTTCTCCAACTTCTCAAATTACCAATGACGGTACTATGAATTATGAAAGCGGCAACGTTTATATCTACTTGACATTTAAAACTCCTGCAGATATTAATGAAACAACAGGCTTGTATGATTTTTCAGTAGCTGGTAAAGAAAGTCCGTTTGGCGGTATTTACAGAGTTAATATGTGTGAAAACACATTTGTTGATGGACAATGGAAACAAAAATTAAAATGCCTTAGAATGCCAGGACCTCAAGGTCCAGAAATTACTAAAGAAGATGGCGCAGGCACTGTTTCTAAAACAGACAATTCTGCAATTAAGGTTGGCAAAGAAGATGCTCCAAAAACATCACCTATTGCAGATACAACTCCTTCAACGTCGGTGGTTAATTCCAGTGGTTCTACTGCAAGTAATACTGGTACTGCAACAACTAATAATAAAACAACAGCTGAAACAAAAACAGTAACAACATCTAATACTGCTACTCGTCGAGTAGGATATAGATATTATAGAGATTTAGGACAAAATTAATGGCAGAGTTAGGAAGACCCTCCGCAGAAAACGACGGTAAAACCGGCGGCCTGAGCACAGGCATTTATGTTGCTAGAGTGATCAGTCACTTAGATCCTACCTTTATGGGATCATTAGAAGTTTCGTTACTTAAAGATCAAAACAACAATCCTGGTGACGATAGTCAAATACACACTGTAAAATATGCTCCACCATTCTTTGGATATACTGGTTTTGAGTATATGGGAAAAAATGACGGGTCAGCCTCGACTATTGACGGTTTTAATGACACTCAAAAAAGTTACGGCATGTGGTTTGTTCCACCCGATGTAGGCGTTAATGTTTTAGTTTTATTTGTTGATGGAGACCCAAGCCAAGGTTATTGGTTTGCCTGTGTGCCAGGTCGATTAATTAATAACATGGTTCCAGCTATTGCAGGATCTACACAAAATATTTTAGATGCAACAGACAAAGCAAGATACGGTAACACAAAACAACCATTACCAGTTGCAGAAATTAATAAACGCATTAATGGCGAGAAAAAAGAACTTGATCCTGAAAAGATTAAAAAAGTAGTACATCCTATTGCTGATCGATTTTTAGAACAGGGACTGTTAGAAGATGATGTGCGAGGAGTATCAACATCTAGTCCTCGCAGAGAAGCTCCAAGTGCAGTATTTGGTATTAGTACCCCAGGCCCAGTTGATAGAAGAGCTAATGCAAAAAAAGCAGTCATTGGAAAAAACGACAGTAAATCTGATCCAGTTCCAGTAAGCAGGTTAGGCGGAACACAGTTGGTAATGGACGACGGAGACGATCGATACCATAGAGAAAAAACAGCAGCAGAAGGTCCTGTAAAATATGTTGATCTACTAGATCCAGAAGTACAGAAAAAAATTACACAAGGCGAGCCAACAGTTCCATACGGCGAATATTTTAGAGTTAGAACAAGAACAGGTCATCAGCTGTTGATGCACAACAGTGAAGATTTAATTTACATTGGTAACGCTCGAGGAACAGCATGGATTGAAATGACCAGCAACGGCAAGATTGATATCTATGCTCAAGATAGTATTAGCATTCATACTGGTAATGATTTAAACATCCGTGCTGATAGAGATATTAACTTTGAAGCTGGCCGTAACATGAACTTTAGAACAGAGTCAGGTAAATGGCATGCTGAAATTGCTACCGACATGGAATTTTTAATTAACAATGATTCTAAATTAACAGTCGGCGCTAATCTTGATATTCTTGTTGGATCTAAATTAAAAGTTTCAGCTAACAACGATTTTGATATTGCTACTAACACTGAACTTAAAATTTCAGCTGCGGGAGATATTAGCGTAGGATCAGGATCAGAATTAAAAATGAACGGTACTAAAATAAATCTTAACGGACCTAACAATGCTGAAGTTGCTACAGCAGCCGACTTTGTTAAGCCATATGATTTACGAGATAACCCTGCAACTAGTATAACTGCGGGTTGGGAAACTAAAAAATATCAATCAGGAATTGTAAAGAGCTTTATGAAACGTATTCCAATGCATGAACCTTGGCCGTTACATGAAAATATGGCTCCAGATCAGCTAACTCCTGACAATACAGATAGGGATGTATAATTATGGCCACTAAACTTTACAATCAAAAATCAGTAGCAAGCACTACTGCTGTAGTAACTGAAAACTTAGGATCATTTACCTACAAGGGATTTAGTTCAAAACAAACATCTAAGAATTATAAACTATATGACATTGATCTAGTTAAGCAAGATTTGATTAATCACTTCTACATTCGCAAAGGTGAAAAGCTAGAGAATCCTGAATTTGGAACTGTTATTTGGGATATGTTATTTGAAAATTTTACCGAAGATGTTAAGACTATTATTGCTAAAGACGTAGAAGATATTATCAATTACGATCCTAGAATTGCCGTAAATGAAGTGCAGGTAGATAGCACCGATCAAGGTATTAGAATACAAGCAGACATTGTTTATATCCCGTTTAACATCAATGAACGGATGACTTTTAACTTTGACAAAACTAATTCTACAATTATCTGACCAGTTAATTTTCTAAGATAAATATTGGTATAGGGACAGGAAATGACCACAACAAGCAGACAAAATAATTTGATTCTAAACCAAGACTGGACTAGAATCTATCAGACATTTAAAAATGCAGATTTTAAGTCTTACGACTTTGAAAATTTGCGTCGAGTTATTATCACTTATCTACGTGAAAATTATCCTGAAGATTTTAACGATTACATTGAAAGCAGTGAATATCTTGCCCTCATTGATGCAGTAGCTTTCCTTGGTCAAAGTTTAGCGTTCCGTATTGATTTAGCATCTAGAGAAAACTTTATTGAGTTAGCAGAAACTAAAGAAAGCGTATTACGTATAGCTCGTATGCTTAGTTATAATGCAAAAAGAAATATTGCTGCTTCTGGATTATTAAAATTTACAACTGTTAGCACAACAGAAGATTTAGTTGATAGTAACGGTAAAAATTTAGCTCAACAAACTATCAGTTGGAACGATCCTACAAATACCAACTGGTTAGAACAGTTTATTCTTGTATTAAATTCTGCAATGGCAGATAATACTGAATTTGGTCGTAGCCAAGGATCTGCTACTATTCAAGGAATTCCTACGGAACAATATCGTTTTAGAACTACAAGTACAGATGTGCCACTATATTCGTTTAACAAAACAGTAGCGGCTCGTGGCATGAGTTTTGAATTAGTTTCAACAGCATTTAAAAATAGTGAGAATATCTACGAAGAACCACCAGTACCTGGAAATCAATTAGGATTTGTTTATCGCAATGATGGCACTGGTCCTGGTTCGGCAAACACAGGTTTCTTCTTAATGTTTAAACAAGGAACATTAGAGCTTGCTGATTTTTCAATAGACGTACCAACTACAAACGAAAAAATAGCTGTAGATGCAGCTAATATTAACAACAATGACTTATGGTTATTTTCCTTAAATTCTGCGGGAGCTCAACTCGAAGAATGGACAAAAGTTTCTACATTAACAGGAAACAATATTGCTTATAATAGTGTGAGCCAAGATATTAGAAACATCTATGCTATTAATACAAAAGAAAATGACACAGTAGATCTAGTATTTGCTGATGGTGTATATGGTAATTTACCTCAAGGTGCGTTCCGTGTATATTATAGAACCAGCAACGGATTATCTTATACTATCTATCCTAACGAGTTAAGAGGTATCAACATTGGCATTACTTATTTGAATAAGTCAGGAGTTGAACATACATTAACTGTTGGCCTAGCATTGCAATCTACAGTAGCTAATTCAGCAGCCAGTGAAGATATTGAAACAATTAGAACAAACGCCCCGGCAGTGTATTATACACAAAATAGAATGATCACTGCCGAAGATTACAATCTTGCTCCTTTAACCAGTAGTCAAAATATTATTAAGATTAAATCAATTAATAGAACAAGCAGCGGCATTTCTAGAAACTTTGATATTATTGATGCCAGCGGAAAGTACAGCAGTATTAATGTTTTCTGCGATGACGGATACATTTACAAAGAAGAAAACGAAGATGTTTTAACTTTTAAATTTGATAATAGAATTGATATTATTAATTTTATTCGCCAAAGCATTGAACCTAAATTTACAGACTCTGATGTTTATAATTTTTATTTTACAAAATTTGATAAAATTTTATTTACAGACAGCAATACAGTTTGGCAGTCAGTAACTACAACAACGCCTACTGGATATTTTAAAAACGTAGTCGATAATGCGTTATTAAAAGTAGGATCATATTCTACCAACAGCTTAAAATATTTGTACAGCGGAGCATTAATTAAATTTGTTCCTCCAACAGGTAAAGCATTTAGAAAAGGATTGTTAGTTGATATTGATGCAACAGATCCTGATCAAACAGATAGATTATGGACAAAAATTGTTAAAATTACAGGGGACGGCACTAATGCAGGACGTGGTGTATTAACTAGTGGCCTTGGGCCCGTAGTGTTTAGCGATGCAGTTCCGACTGGTGCAATTGCTTCTCGTATTGTTCCTAGATTTATCAACGATCTAAGTGTTTCTTTAGAAACTGAAATTGTCAATCAAGCATTTCAAAATTTAAATTTTGGTTTAAGATATGAAATGACCACATCAGAGTGGAAAATTATTACTTCTAACAACATAAATCTTGTTGATGGTTTTAATCTAGGTAAGGCAGGAGACATAACAAACACTAATGTTGATTCATCATGGATTGTGGCATTTGTTAAAGAAGCCGACAGTTATACAGTACGTATTAGAAAATTAGAATACATTTTTGGTAGTTTGGAACAAAACAGATTTTATTTTGATACAAATGAAAAACGTTACAATGATCAATTAGGCAACGTAGTTAAAGATCAAGTTAAAGTATTAGGTATTAATACTGGCAATGATTTTTTAACAGCATTGATTCAAGATGTCCCTTTTGAAATTAGCGACACAATAAAATTTGATGACGGATATGAAAGCACAAGTGAAATAAAATTGGCTTTCCAAGATTCAGACGACGATGGCGTTATTGATAACCCTGAAGCATTTGAAAAAATTGTAGGAACCGACCAAGAATTAAATTATCTGTTCTTCCAAGAAACTGTTGATAATTATGGTACAAAGTTATACACATTGTTAGATAACTCAAACGATTTATTTTTAATTAGAGAAAAAGAATCATTAGTAGATTTTACAGATACAGTAACATATCCAGATGGACAATTAATTTATTTTTATGACATTGACGAAGATGTTATTAAATCAGTTAATAGAACCACAAATACTTTAGATCTTGATAGAACATACAAAGCAGCTATTGGAAGAAGAAATTTAAAATTTCAATACATTCATAACGCCAGTGTTGATCGTAGAATAGATCCAAGCTCAAGCAATATTATTGATTTGTATATGCTAACAAGATCATACGATGAATCGTATAGAGTTTATCTTGCTGGCGGAACAAGTACTGAACCAGAAGCTCCGAGCACAGATAGTTTAAGAACAACATTTGGTACTAATCTTTCTGCAATTAAATCAATTAGTGATGAAATTGTGTATCATCCTGTAAAGTATAAAGTATTATTTGGATCTAAAGCTACACCTAAATTACAAGCAACATTTAAGGTAGTTAAAAATCCTAATCAGTCAGTAAATGACAATGATCTAAAGGTCCGAGTTATATCAGCAATAAACAATTTCTTTGATATCAACAATTGGGACTTTGGCGATAGATTTTATATGAGTGAATTGACAACTTATATTTTAAACTCCACCGCACCAGACTTAAGTAATATTGTTATAGTTCCAAAACAATCAGGTCAAGTCTTTGGTAGCTTGTTTGAAATTCAAAGCAGAGCAGACGAAATTTTAATTAGCGGCGCAACAGTTGATGATGTTGAAATAGTGACAGCTATTACAGCTTCTGAAATCGGTGCAAACATTAACAGTATAGTAACGACAACTTAAAATTATGGCAGATAAATTTTACCCTAAAAGTAACTTACCAATTAGAAGATCAGTAGAACTTCTACCGGTGGTATTTCAAACTGAAGCAAATGATAAATTTTTATCAGGAGTTTTAGATCCGTTAATACAGCCTGGTGTATTAGATAAAGTTGTTGGATATATCGGTCGTAGGTTTGGAAAAACTTATAACGGCAATGATGTCTATATTGATAATGATCAAACACTTAGAAGCCGTTATCAATTAGAGCCAGGAGTTGTTTATAAAAATCACGACAAGATTGAAAACTTTTATGATTATCTTGATTTTAAAAATCAATTAAAATTCTTTGGTAACACAGACGAGCGTGATGACAAGATCACTTCACAACAACATTATTCATGGAACCCGCCAATTAATTGGGACAAGTTTGTTAATTACAGAGAATATTTTTGGATTCCGTCAGGCCCTCCAAGCACTCCTGTTTATGGACAAAGTGCATCAGTGTCAAGCACCTATAAAGTAATTTTAGGAGCAACAAAAAATTCTTTTGTATTCACTCCAGATTCATATACTAATAACCCTACATTGACTTTATATAGAGGTCAAACATATAAGTTTAAAGTTAATGCACCCGGAGAAGGATTTTCTATCAGAACAAATTATGATACAGGATCTTTAATTTTTAAACCTAACTATGGTTACTCTGGAGGTAGTCTTGTAGTCTATGATTCAAAATTATGGAGAGCAAAACAAGATATTAGTCCAGGTGACGGTAGCTCTATTACTATTGACAGTCAAGATTGGGAATATGTAGAACCTGCAACATCTGGTGCAGCTTTAGAATATAAAAAAGGTGTAACTAACAACGGTACAGAAAATGGAACTTTAACATTCACCGTTCCGTATGATGCTCCTGATATTTTATATTATCAAGGATTAATTACTCCTGATGCGTTTGGTAGATTTTTAATTGCTGACATTGAATCAAACACATACCTTAATGTTGATAAAGACATTATTGGTAAATCAACATATACTTCAAGCAACGGAGTTACATTAAGCAACGGCATGGTGATTGAATTTAGAGGAAATGTTTCACCAGAAAAATATTCTAAAGAAACATGGTTAGTAGAAGGAGTAGGTAAAGCTATTTCTCTTACTAAATTTGCAGATCTTATTGTTCCAGTTTTAACATCAGATGTCCCAGAAGTATTATTTGATAATGCAGGATTTGATACAGAACCGTTTGACGACGCAACAGCATATCCTACATATAAAGATTATATTACTATTGCAAAAGAAAGCACAGATTCTAATCCGTGGTCACGTTACAACCGTTGGTTCCATAGAAGTGTATTAGAAACTGCATATGCTCTTCGAGGCGAAGATTTTTCAGCCCCAGAAAACTCAAGAGCTAAACGACCAATTATTGAGTTCCAGTCGAATATTCAATTGTTTAATCATGGTGCTACTGCTAAACAAACAGTAGATTATATTGATACCTATACAACTGATATATTTTCTAAAATTGAAGGTAGTACTGGTTATAACGTTGATGGTGAATTTTTATTTGAAGGTGCAAGATTATTGGTTGTTTCAGATACAGATAGTCTTGCTAATAATAAAATTTATGAAGTTAAATTTATTACCCATACAAACAATAAACAGATACATTTAAAAGAAACTTCTGATTCCAATTCTGTATTAGGTGATGGAGTATTAGTTCGCCGAGGAAATACAAACGGTGGAAAAATGTTTCACTTTAACGGAACAGCATGGGTAGAGAGTCAGGCAAAAACTAAAGTTAACCAATCTCCGCTATTTGATGCGTTTGATGCTAACGGAGTAAGTTTTTCAGATTCAGATTCATATCCAACTAGCACATTTGCAGGAACTAAACTACTGAGTTATAAAGTTGGTAATGGTCGGGTTGATACAGAATTAGGTTTCAGTCTAAATTATTTGAACATTGGCAACGTTGGAGATATTCAATTTAATTGGGATTGGGATACAGACGAAGTTAGTTATACATTAAACCGTTTGCCTCAATCTGTAAAAATCTCAACAGGCTTTTATAAATTTAATTCAACAGCTACTTATGATAACGGTTGGCTAACTACAGGAACAGAATTTATTCAGCCAATTATAGATAGTCAAATTTTAATAAATGATTCTAATGTTGTGACATTTAAAACCGTTGATTGGGATAGATTATCTGCTGATTCTATTATTAATATCTATATCAACGATACAAAATATACAGGATCTTATTCTAGAACTCAAGGATCATTTACATTTCCAACAACGCTACTTGCAAAAGATGTAGTGGTATTAAAAATTATTACCGATATTGATCCCGATCAAGGATATTATGAAATTCCAGTTGGCTTAGAAAAAAATCCTTTCAATGATCCACTACAGGCATTTACATTAGGACAAGCAATTGATCATATTTCATCTGCTTTAGAATATGATACAACAGTTGTAGGAACACTTCCTGGTAATTCTAATCTAAGAGATCTTTCGGGATATGAAAAATATGCAAAACGTTTCTTAAAACATTCGGGGCTATCCCCATTAGTTATAATGACGTTATGTGACAAAACCCATAATATCATTAAGTCAATCCAGTATTCTAAAAAAGCATATTCAGATTTTAAAAATAATTTTTTAATTAGAGCTACAGAAATAGATTACAACGACAAGATAGCAGATTTTGTCGATGACATAATTAACAGTCTAACTAAAACTAAGAATAATGAAAGTCCTTTCCACGACAGTGATATGATTGGTGCAGGAGCACATTCTGATTTAACTTATATTGTTGAAGATGTAGGCATCAAAACATTTGCGTTATCGGAAAAATTTGATTTAGCAACACTTAGCACTAAAGCAGTTTATGTTTATTTAAATGGTATTCAGTTATTAAACTCCCAAGACTACGAGTTTAACTCAACATTTGGATTTGTACAACTTTCTGTTACCTTAGCTGAAAACGATGTAGTAGAAATTCGAGAATATGTATCCACCTCAACAAATCATATTCCTCCAACTCCTACGTCAATGGGATTGTATAAAAAATACACACCAATGAAATTTCTTGATGACACATATCAAGAACCTCGAGAAGTTATTCAAGGCCACGATGGAAGTATTACCGCAGCATTTGGTGATTTTAGAGATGACTTGTTGTTAGAATTAGAATATAGAATATACAACAATATTAAACAAGAATACGATGAAAATATTTTTAATATTGATTCTGTAGTTGGCGGTTATAATGGCGTTGGGTTATATAAAAAATCTCAATTAGATGCTGTTGTTAATCAAGAATTTTTAAAATGGATTCAAAATACAAATATTAATTATACATTAAACACCTATTTTGACAGCGAGAATAGTTTTACATATACCTATTCTAAAATGTCAGATCCTACTAAAACTATTAGTTTGCCTGGATACTGGAGAGGTGTATATCAATGGTTTTATGACACAGACCGCCCGCATCGTTGTCCTTGGGAAATGTTAGGCTTTAGCGAAAAACCAACATGGTGGGAAGATACTTATGGCCCAGCACCTTACACAAGAAACAATTTAATATTGTGGGAAGATTTGGCAGCAGGATATATTAGACAAGGCACAAGAGCAGGCCATCACGATAGATATAAGCGACCAACATTATTGAACCATATTCCAACCGATGGTGATGGTAAGCTATTAAGTCCTCTTGATTCTGGCCTTGCGCAAGATTTTAGTTTAATTAACAACAAAGGGTCTTTTGTTTTAGGCGATATATCGCCAGTAGAATATGCCTGGCGTTCAAGCAGTGAATGGCCTTTTGCAGTAATAATGGCAATGTGTTTGATGAAACCTTGCGAATTTATTACAGATAGTTTTGATAGAGCTAAAACAACTACAAATATTTTAGGGCAAACAGTAAATGCAGATACAAAATTATTTGTTACAGTTGATGACATTGTTGGAAATAATTTAACTGACCTTTCAGTAGGCCTTTTAAAATATTTGATTTCATATGTAAAATCTAGAGGAATATCAACTAGCACTATTATAGATAAAATTAATAAACTTGATGTTTTGCTTTCTTATAGAATGAGTGGGTTTGTTGATCAACAACAACAAAAGTTTTTATTAGATTCTAAAAATCCATCATCTACAACATCTAGCATTTATGTCCCTGACGAAAACTACGATATTATTTTTAATGTAGGGGCTCCGATTGCAAGTGTAGCATATAGTGGGGTCATTTTAGAAAAAGTTGAAGGCGGCTGGGTAGTTACTGGATATGATGATATTCAACCATATTTTAATTATCATCAAGCAATGCCTAATCAAAGAGATCCTGTTATTTCAGTAGGCGGTGTTAGTGAAACTTTCTTAGATTGGACTACAGACAAAGATTATAACAATGGAACACTTGTTAGATATTCTAACGATTTTTACAGAGCACTAAAAACTCATAACAGCGGAAGTTCTTTTGAACTTATCAATTGGCAAAAATTAGGCGGTATTCCTAAAATTGGCTCAGTTGAGGCATTGAGAAGACGCTCGTTTAATACATTGGCTGTTAAACAATTAAGCTATGGCACACAATTTACAAATATTCAACAGGTAGTAGATTTTTTATTAGGATACGAAAGCTATCTAAAAAGTATTGGATTTAAATTTGATAGATACGATCCGATAAATCAAACTAGCCAAGATTGGTTAAGTTCGTCTAAAGAATTTATGTTCTGGACCAAACACAATTGGGAAATTGGATCTCTAATATCGTTAAGCCCAGGCGCTGAAAAATTAGATGTTACTATTCCGGTTGGAGTAGCTGACAATATACTTGACGGATTTTATGATTATCAAGTGTTAAAAGGCGACGGAAAACCTTTGCAACCAAGATTTATTAATGTTAATAGAAGTTTTCAAAATGTAACTGTTGAAACTATTAATACTACTGATGGTATATTTTTCTTAAAATTAAATTATGTATTAAAAGAACATGTAACAGTGTTTGATGACCGAACAGTTTTCAATGATATTATCTATGACAAGACAACCGGTTATCGTCAAGGTCGAATTAAGACTCAAGGATTCCGAACAGTTGATTGGGATGGTGATTATACTAGTCCGGGTTTCTTGTTTGACAATGTTAATATTCAAACATGGCAACCATACACTGATTACAAATTAGGCGACATTGTTTCTTATAAATCTTACAATTGGACTAGTTTAACAAATCAACTTGGTACTGAAGTATTTGACGATACCTACTGGACTAAATTAGATTCTACTCCTGAAAAACAATTAATACCAAACTTTGATTATAAAATAAAACAGTTTTCTGATTATTTTGAAGTTTCATCAGAAGGTATTAACCAAAGCCAGAGAGATCTCGCTCGCCATGCAATTGGATATCAGCAAAGGGATTATCTACAAAATCTTGCAGAAGATCCTGTAAGTCAATTCCAGTTGTATCAAGGGTTTATCAGAGAAAAAGGATCGGCTAATGCTATTACCAAAATATTTGGTAAATTAAGTCGTTCGGGATCGGACAGCATTGTGTTAAATGAAGAGTGGGCATTCTTATTAGGAAGAATGGGCGGCACCGATCAATTGACTGAAGTTGAAATGCAGTTGGTTAAAAATAAATTTGAATTAAATCCTCAACTATTTTTAATTGAGTCCGGCGAATCAACTAATTCTGATCAAAATTACAGATTAAGATCTTCTGATTTTACAATATCTCCAATCCCATACACTGTAGATATTAATCCATTATCAGTAGAAATGTCTCCATCTATGGTAGCAGGATATATTTCTGAAGGGCAATATGATCATGTAATATCTACAAGATCAGATTTAACTTCTCTAGATATTTCTACAGTTGCTGAAAACGATCATATATGGGTAACGTTTGATAAAGATTCGTGGTCAGTATTGCGAGTCAATGAATCTAAAGCATTAACAGTTACATCTGTAGAAAGGTTTGATGATACTACAGTTAAATTAACATTTGATCGTCCTCATGCATTTGTAGTTGAAGATTATATCGGGTTTAGGGATATCATTAATTTAACAGGCTTCTTTAAAATTATAACAGTGACTAATACTACTGTTAGTGTAGAAGTATCTGCAGATATTACAGATCCTGAAATTGATTCAAGTACATTTGCTAACCCGCAAAGTTTAACTGAATGCAGATTTACTACTTACGAAAGTTTAAACGAAAACTCAGCGGCACTTTATAAGAACGGATCAAAAATATTTGTTGATAATAACGGAAACAATTTGTGGGAAGTTGTTGAAAAAAATAAACAATATAACTCAAAATTAATTTCTAATTTTGGAACAACCTCACCAGTTAATGCTGGTAAGAAAGTTATTTACGATAATATTAATAAACAACTTATTACTAGCGTTCCTGGATCAGGAATCGTTCTAGTTCATGTTGAAAGCTCTTCTGGTTTAGAGTTAAAACAAATTATTTCACCTCCTACTGGTTTTTATGCTAATGCATTAGGATCGTTTGGTAATAAAATGGCGCTAAGTCCCGATGGAGTATATCTGGTAATCGGCGCAGATGAAGCCAGCGGAGTAACTTCTAATTTTAGAGGCCCATGGGCTACTGATGTATTTTATGAACAAGATGATATTGTTTTGTACGGCGGCAGATTATGGAAAGCCTTAAATTCTAACACAGTAATCGGAGATGGCAGTACAGAACTAGCTGTTAATACCGATGACTGGGAATTAGCAACAATTATTCCAACTGAAACCTCCGGAACTGGTGATGGTGAATATCAGCAAGGTATGGTTGCTATCTACAAATATGAAAATGGAAGATATACAAACACTACATCTTTTGTTAGCCCTCGACCATCACCAAACGAAAAGTTTGGATCTGAAATCGTAATTTCTAAGAATGGAAATAACTATTATCTTGCGGTGTCTGCTGTAGGTTCTTACAATAATACTGGTAGAGTGTATCTGTTTAAATTTGACGGAACAGCTTGGAGCCATTTAGAAAGTAATATGTACAGAGGTATATATGATCCTTTAGAATCTTATAAAGGTGGAGAGATTGTATGGCAGTCTGCTCAAGATCCCATAGCAGAATCAGTTAGAGGCAATCTGTGGATGGCGTTAGATGATTCTACATCAGACGGTAGTACAATTACAATAGAATCAGAAAGTTGGTTAAAGGTTAGCGATGTTTCAACTAACTGTTCGCTCCCAACAAATATTTCGGTCGAGGACGACGGCTCTACTTTAGAGTTTGCCTATACTGGACTATTGACTGATAACCAAATGGCCGAACTGGTAAAACAAGGAGATCAATTTGGTTTTAGCATGGCAATGAATTCCGACGGCAGTATTTTAGTTGTCGGAGCTCCAGACGCCGATGGACAATATTTTTCAAATTACAGAGGCCTATGGAGAGCTGACGTAGAATATGTTGAAGGTGAAGTTGTAAGACATCAAGGGTCTGTCGGCGAATCCTATCAGTATTATAAATTAGGTGATACATATCTAGGCGCAGATTCAACTTACAGAAGTTACAACGAGGATCCGTCAGACAGTGCAAATTGGCAAGTAGTTGGCGATAGTTCTACTGCGGCATCTGGTAAGATTTTTGTTTATAAGCGATCAGACGGTGATGTTTATGAATTCACACAAATGATCAACGCAGCGTCTATAACTTCATTCTCAGATATTGATTCTGGCCTGGTAATCAGCACAGGCGATCAATTTGGTTTCTCAATGGACATTGATGCAACTGGTAATAATTTAGTTGTGTCGAGTCCTAAATCTGATATTAACTATCAAGATCAAGGATCTGTTTATCTCCTAGGACTTGATAGTTCTACAACTGAATTTAGAGTTAAACAGCGACTTGAAAGTTTTGAAACATATCCAAATGAATATTTTGGTTACGGAGTAAGCATTAGCCCAGACGGTTCAAAAGTTGCTGTTGGCGCAAGAAATGCTAACAACAAATATCCTGTGCAATTTGATATTTTATCAGGAACTATGTTTGATAGTGGAAGAACATCGTTTTCAAATAATCAAGGTTATACTGGCGGTGTTTATGTATTTGACAAAAAAGATCAAATATTTTTCCTAACAGAAAAATTACAAGAAACATTCTCGCCAGATGAGGCATTTGGATACAGCGTTGATTGTGTTGGATCTTATGTGGTTGTTGGATCTCCGTTTTATAGAACTCCAGTAGCTCATGCTTCGGGCGTTATTGCCTACGAAGGAGAATACGTTGGAAATGCTAGATTGTTCAAAAAATCTGCAGATGTATCATCTTGGAATATATTAACTTCTCAGCAACCAGTAGTTGATATTCGCAAAATTAAAAGTATCGAACTATATGACAATGTGAATAATATTAAAATTCAAGACATTGATTATGTAGATTCGGCCAAAGGAAAAATATTAAATGTTGCAGAACAAGAAATTAAATTTAAAACTTCATACGACCCTGCAGTTTATACTGTTGGCACTGACGAAGTAGTTACTGATTCTGCAATTGCATGGTATGAAAAAAATGTAGGCAAGTTATGGTGGAATACAGCAACAGCAAAATGGATATACGCTGAACAAAATGATTCTGCATATCGTTTAGGCAATTGGAATCAATTAGTACAAGGTGGAAGCATTGACGTATATGAGTGGGTAGAAACTGCGCTATTGCCTAGCGAGTGGGCGGCTCTTGCTGATACCAACGAAGGGCTTGCTGAAGGAATCAGCGGCCAACCGTTATATCCTAATGACGATGTTTATAGTGTTAAACAATATTATAATTCAACAACTGGAGCAGTGTCTGAAACAACATATTACTATTGGGTTAAAAATAAAACAGTAATTCCAGGTAACATGCCTGACAGAGTTATATCATCTGCCGAAGTGGCTAATTTAATCTCTAATCCTTTGGGAACAGGTGTTGCGTTTGTTGCAATTGTTGATTCAGATAAATTTATAGCATATAATTTTGATTCTATAATTTCATCTGACACTGCATTATTAAACATCAAATACAAAAATGATTTGTTAGCATTAAGACCAATTCATAGCGAATATCAATTATTAACAGAGGCAGACGCAAGCAGTACTCCTGCAACACAATTAGAAAATAAATGGATTGACAGTTTGGTAGGAACTGATTTAGCTGGAAACAGAGTACCAGATACAAATTTACCGGCTAAACAAAAATACGGTATCGGATTTAGACCCCGCCAGAGCATGTTTATTGATAGAATATCTGCTTTAAAATTAGCGGTAATTAATATTAATTCTATATTAGAAAAAGAACCATTTGCAGATATTATTAATTTTACTAATTTAAATTTAATCGATACAGCCCCATCTGAAATATTAAAATTATACGATACAATAGTAGATACTGAAATTGATTTAGCTAATGTAGGTACTGTTAGAACTAAAAAAGCCATCCTATCGGCTAATCTTGTTAATGGTGAATTAGATACTATTGATATTGTTGATTCAGGGTTTGGATATAAAGTAGTTCCTGCAGTAGAGTTAGACGGCGACGGCATCGGAGCAAAAGCAACAGTAACATTAGATAATCAAGGTAGAGTTAGTTCAGTAACAGTAACAGCTAGAGGTAAAAAATACAGCACCTTAATTGCAAAGGTGAGAAACTTTTCAGTGTTGGTTAGAAATGATTCAACAATTAATAATTTCTGGAGTATATACGCTTGGGATGATACTCGCAAGGTATTTTTCCGTAGTCAATCTCAATTATACGATACTACAAAATACTGGGCATATGCCGATTGGTGGAAAACTGGTTACGATAAAAACACTAGAATAACTCAAGAAATTCCTAGCGTTTATCAAGAGCAAGAATATATTGTATCGATTGGTGATTTAATTAGAATCAAAGAATATGGTGCAGGCGGTTGGGCAGTATTTGAAAAGATAGCAGACACTGGCAGCACTTTCTTAGATAGATATTCTGTAATAGGAAGAAAAAATGGTACAATTCAGTTAAGCAGTTCATTATATGATACAACAGTGTTTGGCATTGGTTTTGATAATACCAAATCTTTTGATAACACAAATTACGATATTGAAAATGCCAAAGAATTGAGAAATATATTAAAAGCAGTTAAAGAAGATATTTTTATTGGGGATTATACAGTTGAATGGAACAAGTTATTTTTCTCAAGCATACGATATGTGTTGTCTGAACAACAATATGTTGATTGGGTATTTAAAACCAGTTTCTTAAATGCAATTCACAATGTTGGTCCGTTTGAACAAAAAATTAATTATAAAAACGATAACCTTGAAAGTTATCGAGATTATATTAACGAAGTTAAACCGTTTAGGACAACAGTTAGAGAATATGTAAGTAGATACAACACTTTAGAATCATATAAATCATCAACATCAGATTTTGATTTACCTCCAACATATTCGTCAATAGATGGCAAAGTTGTACCTATTACATTTGATAGAGCCGAACTTCAACAATATCCATGGAAATGGTGGTCTGATAACAAAGGTTATACAGTGACTTCTATAGAAGTGTATGAGGCAGGATCTCAATATACTTCACCACCGAAGGTATTAATTGAAGGCAACGGTACCGGCGCAACAGCGCAGGCTTATATATCTAACGGCAAAGTTTCTGGAGTTGTTGTTTTAACAGAAGGCTCCGGCTATACAATAGCACCTACAATAACATTAGTTGGAGGAAATCCATCAACTGCTACCCAAGCAAAAGCAATAGCTGTATTGGGGAATACCAAAGTACGAGCATTTGATCTTACAGTGAAATTTGATAGAATATCAAAAGAGGGTGTTTATTCAAATTATACACAAGACCAAACTTTTACAGCCAACGGCTTAACTGCGGTTTTTGAACTAAACTATGCACCAACTAGAGATAAAACAAAAATTTCTATATTAAAAAATAGTCAATTAGTTTTAAACAGTGATTACAATATCAGTCTATATTATTCATCGACAGATAGTTATTCATTATTACGTGGTAAAATTATTTTTAACCAATCTCCTAACGCAGGAGATATCATTGAAGTAACATATGAAAAAAATATAAATTTATTTGATGCTGTTAATAGAATTAATAATTTTTATTATCCAACTTCTGGAATGATAGGTAAAGAATTAAATCAATTAATGACTGGTATTGACTTTGGGGGAGTGCAAATTCAAGGCACAACATTTGAAGTTACTGGCGGTTGGGATGCTCTTCCTTGGTTCACTGATAATTGGGATAGCGTTGAGGCTGGCTCTGATTATTATCATGTATGTGATGGCAGCACACAAGATGTTGCGCTACCATATATACCAGAATCCGGACAAGAGATTAACATTTATATTAAGAGACAAGGGGAAACAACCACTAGAAGAATAGATGATCCTTTGTATAACGAACAAGATGATTCTTCAACTGGCGTTAATCCTAATGCTGAAATGCCAACATTTATTGGCAACGGAACAAACAATGTTGTAGAAATTGGTTCTTATATTCAAACATCTGACGGTGACATTCTAATTTTCCGCCCTATTGATAGTGATGGTTCTGTAACAATTACAGACGATAACTTATTAGATACAAAACTAAGTGGCGGAACATTATCTGCTATTGACGAAATTTATGTTACAGCTACCGGAAAAACAGCAGAAGAAATAGCAATTTCAGGCGGCAAATTTATTGAACCGGATCATGTGCCTGCGCCAGAAGAAAACATTCCTGGTCAGGTTTTAGATAGTGTATCAATTAAAGTATATCAAAATTCAATTTCTGGTTCTGTGCCATTGCAGTCAAAGATTATAGAAAGTGACGGAGCAGAATTAATTTATGCTATTGGCCAAAAAGTTATTGAAAATAATGCAGTATTTGTTTATGTTAATAATGTTAAAAAACTTTTAGGAACAGATTATACATTAGATTTAGAAAATTATAATGTAGAATTTAACACAGCACCTGCTACTGGAGCTGTTATAGAAATCTTATCATTAGGTATTGGTGGTCTTGGTATTTTGGATTATCAAGAATTTATTGCCGACGGCACAACCAATTTATTCTTAACTGATGCAAATTATGATTATACTTCATCAATATTTGTTACAATTAATGGACAGTATATAGATGCTGGATTTAAAAATAGTACCGATGTAGTAGATGCGGTTGGAAGAACTCTAGTAGAGTTTGGTGTAAATCCTGCTGCCGGTGACATTATTAAAATTGTATGTCTTGAAGCAGCGGCTGATGTTGATTCTACAGGATTGGCAGTTGTTAAGGTTAATACTCAGACAGTTTATTTTGAAGGAAGCACAAGAAGTTTTGATCTAGATAATTTTGTTGATCTTACAAGAGGTTCGTCAAAGAACTCAATGATTGTTGAACTAAATGATAGAATTCTTAAAGGATCAGATACTATCTATGTAGTATATGACGGAACAAATAATGTCTTTACACTAGGCCAAGATCCGTATGAACCTCCTGGAACTATTTTGCCAAGCAACATAAAAGTATTCATTAATAATAGCTTAAGAACTTTTATTACTGATTATGTATATGATGGTACAAGCAAATTATTAACAGTATCAACTTCAGCATTAAATGAAGGAGATATTATTAAAATTGAAAATGATTTACGATCTGAATATTCTATTGTAGGAAATAATTTAGTGATTAATTCGGATGTTTCTATGACTGTAACAGACGAAACTGATAATGTAAAAATTAACATTACTTGGTTCACTGAATATCCTTCATTAGATATTGTTTCAGATCAAAAATCTGGAGGAAAAGTTCAATATCAATTATCAAGAGCTCCAATCTCAGCAAGCTATGTATGGGCTTATAAAAACGGCATACGATTAGTTCAAGATAAAGACTATTATGTTTCTATTCCTAGAAACGTAGTTTATTTGAATGTAGAAACAACATCGTCTGACGATATTAAAATTATATCTTTTACATCAGACATATTCAAATTGCCAATAGCTTTTGAAATTCATAAGGATATGTTAAACATAGTTCATTATAATAGATTCTCTAAGGGAGAAGTTGTTTTATCAACGGCATTAAACTACTATGATACAACTATTGAAGTATCTAACGGTAGTGTTTTAACTGAACCTTTAAGCAGTAGAAATATTCCAGGTGTAGTTTGGATATCTGGAGAACGCATTGAATACATGGCAAAATCTGGAAATACTTTAAGTCAGTTAAGAAGAGGTTCTCAAGGCACAGCAATTAAAGAGATTTACGAATCCGGGTCTCACGTTGTTGATGTTGGATATGATGAAATAATTCCATACAATGAAACACAAGAAAGAACTGATTTTGTCAGCGACGGAAGTACTCTTTTAATTGGTCCTTTAGATTTTACGCCTGCACAAGGTACAAGAACCACATGGTATAGAGATACCATTCCAACAACATACGGACCATGCGATCAAATAGAAGTTTTTGCAGCAGGTCGCAGACTACGTAAAGATCCTTTAAGCGTATGGGTTGAAGCAAACGGTGCATATAGTCCTGCAGCCGATGAGGTAAGCGAAGCTGAATTTAGCGTAGATAGCACATCTCCTTATATTAGGCTAACTAATCCTCTACCTGCTGGAACTAGAGTTACAATTATTAAAAGAGTTGGTAAAACTTGGCACGAAAGAGGCGAAACTACAGCAACAAATGGTGTATCCTTATTAGATGCTAATACTCCTATTGCTAAATTCATAGCGCAGAAGTCCACTAGTTTGCCTGAATAAATACATGATGATGGAGTCAACAGAGAATAAAATGTCAGAAAACCAAGAAAACAATATACAAAATCCTCAAAATCGCCCTAACGAAGTTGGCGGCTTTCATTTTGAAGGACATATTAAAATTTTTGATCCCCAAACTAATGAAGTGTTTATTGATAAACGCAACGCCATTCATTATGAAAACATGAGCGTAGCAATGGTACAAAGTTTAAGTAACCAAGGACAAGGTACTGTTTATCAAATGGCATTTGGCACTGGCGGAACAACTGTTGATCCTACCGGGTTGATTACATATTTGACACCAAACACAGTTGGAGTTAATTCTAGTTTGTACAATCAAACCTATGCTAAAGTAGTTGATCAAAACGCTACAGAAAACGTAGATCCAATCCGTAACAAAATGGAAGTTAGACATATTAGTGGCGCCACTTACAGCGACATTTTAATTAGTTGTTTGCTTGACTACGGAGAACCCCTAGATCAAGAAGCATTTGATAATTCTGTTGATATGAACGGCAACTTTGTGTTTGATGAATTAGGATTAGTAGGTTATAATCCAAGCGGCACTGGAAAGTTATTGACTCACGTAGTGTTCCATCCAGTACAAAAATCATTGAATAGACTACTACAGATTGATTATACAATCCGTGTTCAGAGTTTAACTGGTTTCACGGAGGTTTAATAAATGCCATATACCGTTAATTTTACAGATAGCGAAAATAAAACTCCTATCACAGTATTTGACAATACTTCAAGTACTGACACAAGCCTAGTATTTCCAGGACGTAACGTAACAGGTTATGGTCAAATTATTGCTGAAAATTTTCTAGCATTATTAGAAAATTTTGCTTCAGCTACTGAACCAGTTAATCCAGTCGAAGGACAATTATGGTACGACAGCACTGACGGAGTATTAATGATTTGGGACAATACTTCATGGAAAGCAGCGTCCGGAATTCAAAAAGGTCCTACCGAACCTTCTGTGTCTGCCAGTAAAGTAGGCGAATTATGGGTAGATACAACTAACCAACAATTGCGTATTTTTACAGGCACTAGATGGTTACTAGTTGGACCTGCAGAAAGTTCAGTAGATGGCCTTCGTTACGGCCCAGTTGTAGAAAAAATTGCAGACTCGGATAACATTGACAGATTTATTCTAACATTCTATATTGCTGATATTCCAGTCATTATTTTTTCCAAAGATAGTTTTACACCTAAAGTATTAATTACAGGATTTGATATTATTAGATCTGGTATTAATATTTCTGCGCCATCGACTTCGTCAGAGATTGCAGAATTTGTTGGAGGTTTTCTTCCAACTTTATACGGAACAGCTTCAACCGCCGATGCGTTAAATGTTGCTGGAGTAGAAATTGAAGCTGGAAAGTTTTTAAGATCGGATGTCATTAACACAACTGATTATGGCTTTAACGTTAGAAATAATAATGGTATCACATTAGGGGTTGATGGTACATTTAATATCGCTACATCATCGACCGCTGCAAAAATTTATAATTCAGCAGCAGGTAGTTCTTTAGATTTACAAACAAACCGCAATGGTATTCCTGCAACTATTTTACGAGTTGTTGATAATAAAGTTGGTATTAATCAAGCAACGCCAAACGAAGTATTAGATATTGACGGTAACATGACATTGACAGGTAACATTATTGTTACTAACACTACAGCAAGTACTAATTTAAGCAATGGATCTATTAGAACAACTGGTGGTGTATCAATTACTAAAAATTTGATCGTGGGTGACGGTGCAGATATTACTGGTACTTTACAGACAAACTTAATACAACCAAAAACAACAGATACTTACGATTTAGGAACTGGTCTTAAACGTTGGAATAATGTTATAGCTAAAACAATTATTGCTGATAATATTCAGGGTGTTCTTGAAGGTAACATCAGCGGTAATGCTAATACAGCAACTAGTTTAAAAGATGTTACAAGTTTTCAATTAAGTGGAGACGTTGTTAGCCCCGCAATTCAATTTGATGGGCAAGTAGGCAGTTATACTAAGGTATTTAATACTACATTAACAGCAAATATTATATCTAGTAAAGATGAGCCGTTTCCTAACGTGTCAAAGAAGACTGACTATATTCTTACATATAGAGCAAGCGCATCAAGTTTGACCTCATCTGGTTTATTGAAACAAACTAGAGATACATTTGTCGGAGATTTAGGAATACCTATCGGTACTATCCTGCCTTATGCAGGTGCAACAGCACCATATGGATTTTTATTTTGTGATGGATCAGAAGTAGAAAGAACAAAATATACCGATTTGTACGACATTATAGGAACAACATATAATGGAACCTCATCATTGCTTGGTGTAGGAACTTTTAAATTACCTGATTTAAGAGGTAGATTTGCATTAGGCAAAGACAACATGGATAATGCAGGAACTGTTCCTGTTCTTACTGGCGGTTATGTTGATGCAGGTGGTGGCACAGCAGGCCGTGTTCCGGACACCAAAGCACAAACACTAGGCGGTGATGCAGGCCAAAGCTCGACTACATTACAGCTAGCTAATCTTCCAGAACACAGTCATACACTAAGTTCTTCAAGACAAGACTATGCTGCAATAGCAGTTACAGCTACTATTGATCCAGATGCAACATCTGGCTTAGGACCCACAGCTCCCGGCCAAGCACAATATCTAAAAGATTCAGGCGGAGTTAAGAAGCCTACAGGAACAACATTAGGTACAGCAGTCGGTATTATGAATCCTTATCTAACAATAAATTATATTATTAGATCTGGCCCACCAGCATTTTAATTAGAGAAATACAATGGCATATCAAATTAATAAAACAGACGGAACTATAGTAGCAACAGTAGCTGATGGGCAGATAGATGCTCTATCTACAGATCTTACATTAATTGGTAAAAATTATAGTGGGTTTGGCGAAGCATTTAATGAAAACTTAATTAAATTATTAGAAAATTTTTCTAGTACATCTGCACCAATACACCCTATACGAGGCCAAATTTGGTTCGATACATCAGAAAATAAATTAAAAGTATATAACGGATCAGATTTTATTCCAGTTAGCTCGGCAACTATTTCTAATACACAGCCAGAAACTTTATCAATTGGCGACTTATGGTTTGATGATGTGGGCGCACAACTGTATTTCTATGATGGTACAACTCCAATCTTAATTGGTCCGGCTTATTCTACAACACAAGGGTTAAGCGGGTTAAAAGTTGAAAGTATTTTAGACACACTAAACCAAACTCGAGTTATTACATATCTATATAATAACGGCATATTGTTAGGTATATTTGCCAAAGACAGCTTTACACCAAAAATAGAAATTATTGGATTTAGCGGAAGTATTGAACCAGGATTTAATGCTGGAACATTGTCTGGTTTAAAATTCAATGTGACCTGTACTAATTCTGAGCAACTTGGTGGAGCGGTAGCAACTACCTATGTTCGAACAGACACATCGAACGCAATTAACGGACAACTTCGTGTTACAACAGACGACGGGGTTGTTATTGGTTCTGCCGGTCAAATGAACTTGCGAGTTACGTCTGGTGATATTGAAGTATCAAACTATGCTACTGACAAAAAATTAATATTAAAAGTTAGAAAAGGTATTGACCAAGAAAGCGCAGTAGTAATTGATGGTGCAAATAGAACTGTTGATTTTTACCCCGGCTTCACTGATAGTATAGTAACTACCGGCGGAGATTTAGTAGTAACTGGTAACTTAACCGTAGAAGGTACAACAACTACAATTAATACAACTGATGTCACAATCGAAGACAAAAACATTATTGTAGCTAATGTATCTTCGCCAACAAATATAACAGCAGACGGTGCAGGACTTACAATTAAGGGAACTACTGATAAAACTATTGCGTATTCTCAGGCAGACAATTGGTTAGACATATCCGAAACCCTTAACTTAGCATCTGGCAAGGCATTGTATATCGGTGACACAAAAGTTATTGATGGTAACAGTTTAGGATCTGCTATTACAAGTATTCCAGGTGTTACATCGTTTGGTACGCAAAACGTAGTTAATGTTGGCCCAGGAGTTCCACCAGTAACAGAGATGCGGTTAGAAAATCATCGCATTTCTACAGTATCAAGCAATTATGATATTGAGTTGGAACCAGACGGGTCCGGCAACGTTGCCTTAATTGGTAGTCCAAAAATTACCGGTATGGCAGATCCTACTAGTGCGCAAGATGCTGCAACTAAAGAGTATGTTGATAATACTATCGAATTAAGAACATTAGCATTTAGTATGGATTTATCAGACGGTAAATCAAATACATATATTATTGCAAACGTATTGAATAATCTAGCACCAGTTGCAGATTTTAGAAACGGAACTGTAGCTAGAATTTTATGTACTTTAATTAGTCCTTCGAGCACAAGTTTAGATATCAATTCTCTGCCGCCGAGCGTATCAACTTCGCCCTTCTTAACAGATTTAAGCGGCAGTTCGGCTGCTGCTGTGACAAATATTTCTTTTCCAACAGCAACCATTCCGGGTGCATCTGTTTCGACCACAAGAATTATTAAAGAGTTTCAGATAGTTGCCAGCGTATGGACATGGCAATCAGATACAATTTTACCACCATAATGAAATCAGGAGCGGCATAAATGGCCTATATAATTAACAAATTTAATGGACAACAGTTAGTAGTTTTAGAAGATGGAACTATTGACACTTCTACAAGTATAGGCTTGGTTGGAAGAAATTATGTTGGCTATGGAGAAACACAAAATGAAAATTTTGTCTATCTATTAGAAAATTTTGCTAATGATGCACCGCCTTCGAGACCGCTACTTGGTCAAATATGGTTTGACACCACTGACAATGTAGCTAACGCTTATGACGGTGTAAATTGGAATCCAATCGGAACAGCTAAACTTAGTGCTACAGCACCCACAGATCCTAACACAGGATCTCTATGGGTAGATACAACAGCAAATCAATTAAAAATTTGGCTAGGATCTGCTTGGGGGTTTGTAGGACCAGAAGCAGTTGCAGGATTTGATGTAACTAGAGCAAGATCAACTTCTTTAGACGACACGCTAGGAGATCCACGTCCAGTTATAATACTTGAATCGGATGGAACTCCGTTTGCAATTTGTACAGCACAGTCATTTACAATTAATCCTTCTAATTCAATTTCAGGATTTGAAAACAATTTGATAGCTGGTATTAATTTATCATCGACTGCTAAGATCAAAGGTGATATAACTGGAAACGCAGGAAGTTCGGATAGACTATCTACAGCAAGAACTATCAACGGGGTTCCGTTTGACGGCCAGCAAAATATTATAGTTAAGTCTTCAACAACTAATAAACATGTCAAAGGGACATACCTTACAGGATCTGATTTTGACGGTAGTTCAGAAATAACATGGTCAGTTGATGCTACGCCGTCAAACGCTATTGGCAAAGTTGTTGCTAGAAACAGCGAAGGCGGATTTTCAGCAGGTACCATTGCAGCAACATTTGTTGGCAATTTAACAGGTAATGTTACCGCAGAATCAGGCACTAGTACGTTTAATATAGTCGAAGCAGCTGGTTTCGTAGGAGCAACTTTAACTGGTAATGCAAGTTCAGCAACTCAATTAGCGACAGCAAGAAAAATTAACGGAGTTAATTTTAACGGTACAAGTGACATTACAGTCACAGCAGCCGCAGGCACATTAACTGGTACAACATTAAACTCAACAGTAACTGATTCTAGTCTAGAACAACTAGGTACATTAAGAGACCTCGAGGTTGCAAATGCTGGAATCTCAATTGGGTCGGCTAGCGAATTAAAACTTTTAGTTGGGGCAGGAACACCTACAATTAGATCACAAGTTGGTAAATTAAATTTTGACATGGGCGAATCCGGCCCAGATGTTTCTTTTGTCAATTCAGCAACAGCCCTAGCCTTAGGCGGCCCAAATGCTCCTGCAATTTTAGGTGATAATACAACTAACTTAGGTATTGTAGGGTATAAATTTGATAGCGTATTCGCTAACTATTTTAAAGGTAATGCAGACACAGCAACATCTGCAACTACATCTACACATTTAGCCGGTGGCGGCCAAGGAGCAATACCTTATCAAACAGCAGCTAACACAACAACTATGTTGGGATTGGGAACTACTGGATATGTATTAAAAGCACAAGCTAGCGGTATTGGTTGGGAAGCATTAAACACTGAACAATTAAACAAGGGTAGTTATGTTAATATGATTAACACTACTACTAGCGGAAATGTAAATTATTTTAATTCGTCAGTACCAGTAACAATTTCTGTTAATGCATCAACAAGCGGAACATCAAATGTAGTTGCAAGAGATGACAGTGGTAATTTTTCTGCAGGAACAATTACTGCCAGTTTAACTGGAACAGCATCCGCAGCAAGTACTATTACAGTAGCTAGCGAAACAGCTAATTCTAATTTTGTAGTAGCTTTTACTTCTGATGCAGGAACTGGAAAATCTCTAAAAGCAAGTTCTGGATTACAATATAATCCAGCAACAGGAACATTAACCTCTACTTACTTTAGCGGAACTGCAACATACGCTAGTTATGCTTCAACACAAGCTTCTGGTACAAGCAATACAACAATTGCTACAACAGCATTTGTTCAGCAAGAAATTGGTGCATCTAGAATACGTTCGATGGTAATAACATCTGGCCAAGGTGCGTGGAGTACAACTACTCCAGACCCACAATTTCCATATCTAATAAATGCATATCTTCCAGCAAGTACAGTTCCTGTCGGTACTCAATTTTCTTTGATAATTAATATAGCCTATGCTACAACATCAAATTCAGTATCAGGAGCCCAATGGATTAATGCTTATCAATGGGGCACATTATCAGTGTCATCAACTACAACATTGTACAATTCATTCTTAGGTAGAAAATTAATTTATCAAAGTAATGGTACTACTTGGGTCTATACAGGTTCTTGGAGCACTGTATAATGACAGTTGGGTTTGTTGAAAACTATTGTAAAAATGTTGATGCCATTATTGAAATGGCTGAAAAGCATTCTGATAGATTTCATCTACGTGCTCCTGGCGAAGAATATAATTTTAGCACAGCCTACGGTGATAGCCAAATGAAAAGTATGTTCCGATGGAATATGCCAGACGAGTTAAAAGAATTAATTTATAATTCTTTACCACCTGCAGATAAAACCTGTGATGGGTTTGTTATTAACAAATACGAACCCGGGGATTTTTTAAAACGTCACAGGGATCACGCAGGAGGTTATTGGAAATTTAAATTGATATTTCTTAGATCTGATAAACCTCATTTTTGTTGGTATGATGTTGAAGGACAAGGCCATTTAGTAGAAGAACAACCAGGCATGCTATTAACTATGCCGATTAATTTAGAACATGAGGTCACAGAAATTGGCCAAGATGAGCAACCAAAATACAGTTTAGTTTTAAGCTGGGGAAAAATTTTACCATGACACAAAAACTTATTATTTTTAACTCTGACGGAAGTCGGGTAGTTTCAGTTCAAGATTTTGAACAAGAATTTGCAGATCGATTGACTGCATCAAGTATTAAATTTCGATCAGAGAATGTAGGCAATAACGAATATTTTTGGGGAGATTTCTCTACTGGTAGAGTAGTTGATAAACACGAAATGCCCTTAATTGACGAAGTTGCTATTGACACAGTTGTTAATAAAGAGATATTGTTAAGATATCCAGTACATACACAAATTAATATTCTTGCTCAATGTTTAGAAGCGGCAGGAATTCCTCTTACCGCTGAATTTACAGAAATGCGAGATTTTATCAATACTAAAGCGGCAAACCATAACGAAGCCAAAGAAACTTACAAGGCCAACCCAGATTTGTATGCGTTTTGGCCAAAACCTGAGATCAGTTCGGACTGATAAATACAAGAATATTAGCTAAGGGCAAACAAAATGGCATATCAAGTAGATAAATTTAATGGAACGTTTTTTGTATCAGTAGAAGACGGTACCATTGACACCACCTCCGACCTACGTTTTGTAGGTAAAAATTACGCTGGTTACGGCGAAGTGCAAAATGAAAACTTCCTTCACTTATTAGAAAATTTTTCAAATTCAACCTCACCACCAAAAGTAGTTACAGGTCAAATTTGGTTTGACTCTGCTAATAAAAAATTAAAATATTACGACGGATCTAGATACAAATTAGCCGGCGGCGCTGAAGTTAGCGCCACTGCTCCTAGCGGATTAGCTGCTGGAGACTTTTGGTGGGATAGTTCTGCTAAACAATTGCATGCCTGGACAGGAACAGAATTTGCTTTGATTGGACCAGAGTCTAGCCCAGACCTAGGTTCATCAATTATTAGTGCAGCAGTTGTAAAAGGCACCGTAGGAACTTCAGTTGGTCCGCATACAGTGTTAAAAGTTATTGCTGATGACAAAGTTATTGGCATTTTTAGCAAGACTGCTTTTACTCTTGATAACACTCAAAACCCAATTGAAGATTTTACTGTTGTTAAGAAAGGTTTTACCCTAGCTAAATCACAAACAGGTATTTCTACAGATGATTATGTAATGTGGGGTACTTCGAATAATGCAAATTATCTTGGCGGATATGCGGCAAGCCAATATATTAGAAAAGGTGAAAACTCATTTACAGAAGAAGTATCATTTAGCGACCCTGGCATTACTATTGGTGACGGCAATGATTTTAGATTGCGTGTTGAAAACGGTGACGAAGTTATTGTTGAAAATCGTTTAGGTAATCCTATTACATTTAGAATTACAGTTGTTGAAACAACAGACGAACGAGATATTGCTGTTATTAATTCAACAGGAGTTGTTCCTGGTAATGATAATGTATATACTCTTGGAACATCGTCTTCTAGATGGAACAACGTATATGCTACTACAGTTACTGGTAATCTTACAGGTAATGTAACAGGTAATTCAACAGGCGTACATACAGGTAATGTATTGGCGTCTGATAACACTGTAATGATCAATGGAACTAGTAAGCAAATTGGTTATGCCGGTGCTAATATTGTAGGGACATTAACAGGTTCGGTGACTGGTTCTGCATCATCTGCAACAAACGCAAGTAAATTGAATGAAATTGAACCAAGAATAGCGTTACCTGCAGGGACTGTAGATGACCCAGCAGTGGCCAATATTCCTATTAGGGATGTAACTGGTAACATATATGCTAATCAATTTATTGGTATTGCAACTAAAGCAGACAAAACTTTTATTGACAAAACCGATGTTGTTGTTGATCCTACATGGAGCGACTCTACAACTAGTACAAAATATAGAACAGCAAGATTATCTGCTACTGCATATAGTATTGCTGCTCGTGACTCCAGCGGCGATATTACCGCTAATATTTTTAACGGTACGGCTACCGCAGCTCGTTATGCTGACTTAGCAGAAAAATATCTACCCGATGCAGAGTATGAACCAGGCACTGTAATGGTAATCGGCGGTGAAAAAGAAGTTACTGCAAGCACCTGGGGAGACCGTGCAATTGGTGTAATCAGTACTAATCCTGCATTTATGATGAACAAAGACCTAGAAGGTGGAGTTTATGTTGCTTTAAAAGGCCGTGTTCCTGTGAAAGTAATTGGAAGAATTAAGAAAGGTGACGAATTAATTGCAGCAAATAACGGATGTGCTATGATGGCAGTCCCTCATGCAAGTAGAGTCTTTGCTGTTGCTTTAGAAACCAGTGACAACGAAGGCGTTAAAATAATCGAAGCATTGGTGATTTAATATGGCAAGCGGTTCTAAAATTGAAGATTTAGACTTTAATACCATACAGAATAAAGCTGAGTCTTTATTAGGTACAGGTTCTGGTACTAGAGGATACGGGCAAACAGTTTTATCTTCTGACGTATTCGAAGGTAACACAATTACCAAAGCTCAGTGGGATGCTCTGCGATACGATATTATTAATATTCGATATCATCAAGACGGAGTATTACCTTCAATTGTAACATTATCGGAAAAAGCAGTTATTAGTTACGGTGCAGGAGCACCAAATACTAATTATGATACTTTATTAGAAACCGCTATAGCAAATAGATTTAAAATAGATGCTAGCCAATCAATTGTTTCTTCAAAAGGAACGGCCACTTATTCATCTGCATGGTCAAATTCAGCTGAATTTACTTTAACAATAACCTTTGCATCTTCTAGTCAAGCTAGATATTTTTTTAACAGTGGTGGAAAAATAAGATTAACTCCTACTCTAACAGGAGGTTCTGGTACGGCTCAATACAACGCCTGGGTAGGATTTTTAACATCTGTAGGAACTCGATCTTTTGGGGCCGATACAGATCCTTTTGTAAATTATTATACTCTAACTAATTCTTATCAAACATACCACCAAGGTTCTCTAACTACTCCGTACTCGGCTAATTTTTATAGATTAGAAGCCAAAACAAACGTAGCTGATAACTCTAGCGGGACAGCTACAGTTTTATATTTAAAAGTTACATTGAATGATTCTTATACAGATCCTGGACCACCTGCACCAACTGATTCTGTAGATGGAACACTTACTATTGCTGTAGATGAGCTAAAAGCAGCAGGGTCTTTGCAACCTTCTGGATCATTTACAATAACAAGTCCAACATATTCACTTTCAAGCATTTCTGCTTCTTAACAATTTAAATAAAGTCCTAACATAAAAGAAAATATATGGCCGTAGATGATATAATCAAAGAAGCAGAATACAATAACATTAGAAATAAATTAATTAATGTGTTAAACACGGGTTCTGCTGACTACGGTTACGGCCAAAGTTTAAATAGTTCAGCAGTGGCAGCAGGCAATAAAGTAACAATCAACGAATGGGCCAACCTTCGATACGATATTATTAATGCCTATACTCATATATTTGGAACTGCTCCTTCTACAGTAACCGTTTCTGAAGGTGGAAAAATTCGATATAGTGCTGTTGATGCTCCAGTTACTACCTATGATACATTGGTTAATACTATTGTATCAAATAGATTTACAGTAGCAGGATCTCAATCGGCAGTTAATGTCCCGTCGTTGCCGTCATCTACAACTTGGCCAAATGGCGGAGCAGCGTATTGGACTGCTGGTATTTCTTGTACAATTAATGTCTATTGGGCAAATTCAAATCTTGCCAGATATTTCTTTAACGGTGGCGGCCAAGTTAGAATCGCCACGGCAAGATCAGGCGGGTCCACTACAGCCCAATGTAATGCATGGACTAGCATTTTAAGTACTGCTGGAACACAATCGTTTGGAGGAAATAATCCAAATACTGGAACAACTCCAAATGATGGCACGAATTGGTATCGATTAACTAACAGTTATCAACAATATTATACCCTTTCGGGGTCAAGTCCTTACGGTTCAAACTCATATAAACTATATGCAAGATGTAACGATGTAGTAAGTAACTCATCTGGAACTGCTGCAAACGCTAGTTTCCTAGTACAACTTATTGATAACTATGTTGATCCTGGTAATACAGGCCCTCAAGGAACTTATCCTGGAGACAGCCCAAGCACAATTGATGCAGTCGATGGAACTTTTACTGTGTCGGTTAGTTTGTTGTATCCAACTGGAGTCTTTGTTCCGTCTGGTTTTGGTAGCTGGTCAGTAACTTTGCCTACAGTATCAATAGGAGCTGTAGTCTAACTAAATTTTTCTTCTAAATTTGCTGCTACTAAATAAAGTGCGCAGATAATTCAGGAGAATACCATGCAAGAGCAGCTTAAAAAAGCTCTAGAGTTTGCTAACTATAAACAAACTTTTTCAATCCAAAAAAAAATCTTAAAAGAAAAGATAGAGGCCAAATTAACCTATGGGGTTAATGGAGGCGTATTTCGCATTGATAGAAATTTATTAACGTTTGTAGAAATACTCTACAACAAAGGACGCACAACAGGCATTGTATTATTAGATCTAAACGAAAATCCTATTTTAATCGAAGACCTAGAACTTTTCAAAGATGAAATATTCAGCAGATATTTTGAAACAACTAATGAATATTTTGAATCTTATCAAAATTTAAAGAAAAGCAGAAGCGTTGAAAAATTATTAGAACAATGAAAAAAGGCATTTTAATTTACGCTCACAATAATAGGGCAGTTGATTATGCTCTAATGTCTATAATTGCAGGCGGACTTGCTAAAAAAAATCTTAATGTGCCTGTGTCATTAGTTACTGATCAATTTACTATTGATTGGATGAAAAAATCTCAAATTTATGATCGTGCAACTGATGTTTTTGAACATATTATTACTGTAGAAAAACCTAACACCAACAATAGCAGAAGATTATACGACGGTGTTGATAATAATGTAATTCCTTTTGTAAATTCAAATAGATGTTCGGCTTGGGATATTACTCCTTATGATAGAACTTTATTAATCGACAGCGACTTTTTAATATTTTCTAATAGATTATCAGAATATTGGGAGGTTGATAGTGATATATTGATTGGCGAATCAAATAATGATATTTACGACACTCAACGATTAGGTTATAACGACATATACATTTCGGAAGTTGGAATAAAATTGCGTTGGGCAACTACAGTTATGTTCACTAAAAATGGAAACACTAAAGTGTTTTTTGATTTAGTTAATGATATTAGAAAAAATTATCAGTATTTTGCTGATACGTACCGATTTGATTCTAAGCAATATAGGAATGATATTGCATTTAGTCTAGCAAGACACATTTTAGACGGATTTGAAGAGTCTAAGCAAGGCTTGTTGCCGCCAGTTTTAACATTATTAGATAGAGATATTTTATACAACGTTGAATCTAACAAGCTAACAGTATTAGTTTCTCCTAGATTAGATTCAAATTTTTGTGTAGCATCAATCGCTGATGTCGATGTCCATATAATGAACAAGCAAAGTATAGTTAGAAATAAAGATAAACTATTGGAACTACTATGAAATTTGGTTATCTATTAATTGTTGCAGAACATGACACTATAGATTATCTTAAACTTGCGTATGGTCTCGCCCTTAGTATTAAAAACACACAGAAACCGGGATTCGACCAAGTAGCATTAGTAATAGATAACAAAGAAAAACTTGCTGACTTAAAAAGTAATTGGGTCTTTGATCATGTGATTGAATGGGATCAAGAAACTTTCTGGGATGGAAGATCATGGATGGACAAATTAACTCCGTTTGACAACACAGTGTGTCTTGATGTAGATATGTTATTCACTAGAGACTATAGTCATTGGGTAGAATACTTTATTGAAAACAATGAGTTATATGTAGCAAATAAAAGTTACACATATCGTGGTGATGAAGTTATTGATCAATATTATAGAAAAACTTTTATAAGAAATAATTTACCTAATCTTTATAGTTTTTATACATTTTTTAAAAAAGACAGTGTCTTAGCTAAAGAATTTTTTAATCTTGGAAGAGCAATTATAAAAAATCCTATAGAGTTTTCTAATATATTCTTATCAGAACTTAAACCAAAGGTAGTAGGAACAGATGAGGCCTTTGCACTTGCAGCTAAAATTTTAGATATACAAGATGACATTGCGTATCCTCTGGAATTTCCTAGAGTGGTACATATGAAACCTATGATTCAAAACTGGCCATGGCCTGCTGATAGTTGGAGCGATCATGTAGGGTTTTATTTGAATAGAAAAGGAAATTTAAAAATAGGAAATTACCAACAGCATGATATTGTCCATTATGTTGAAAAAGATAAAATTAATAATGAAATGATTAGTATCCTTGAGGAAATAGCATGGAAAAAATAATTGATTTTGATGACTGGTTTTTAGATTATATTCCGCCGCCGATTGAATTTGTAGCGGTATTTGATCCAGATACGGGTTCAGTCATTAGTGTAGGCCCCTCCCATGCATTTGTAGATGAAAAATATAAAGTTCCTATAGATCAAGAATTAGCTGAATCAATTATAAATGCTGAAATAAAAATAAACTCTTGCGTAGTTGATATTAATTCAAACACAATTGAAGTTGCCGAAATTAAAAATGTTTATAAAATTGATGACGTATTACATAGAATTATTTCAACAGAATATGCAAATATTAAAAATCCAGACATATACTTAACACACGATTCAAAAAAGAAAACTTTAAAAATTGAATTATCAGAAGAGTATGGCGGAACAAAAAAACCAAAAATTGGTTTTAAAAAACGTAACATTGTATGGGATGGAGACACAGAAATGCAATTTTTTATTACCGATTATAATGATCCAAACTTGCTTTTTAGAATAATTCCTGTTAAAATAAACGATCTAATCGGTAAAGCTAATGTAACTAGTGACATTGATTATAAAAAATTTAGTGTCTATACAAGACGATTATTTAAAAATTATGTAATTAATCACAAATGAAAGTTATAGAATTTGATGTAGTATTTTTAAGTTACGACGAACCGAATGCAGATTTACACTATGCTGATCTCTGCAATAAAGTTCCTTGGGCAAAACGTGTACATGGTGTAAAAGGATCAGACCATGCACACAAAGCAGCGGCAGAACAAAGCGAAACAGAATGGTTTATTACTGTTGATGCAGATAACATTGTAGATCCTGCTTTCTTTAATTTAGATTTAAAGATGGATGATCCTGCAATTCAAGTCTATGGGTGGTGCGGTAGAAACAAAATAAACGGCCTGCGATACGGCAACGGCGGATTAAAAATCTGGCGTAAAGATTTTGTTTTGAATATGCGAACACATGAAAACTCCGACAGCGAACGCGGTCAGGTAGATTTCTGTTGGGAAGAAGGATATAGAAATTTTCCTAGAGTATATAGTGAAAGCATTATTACAGGTAGTCCCTTCCAAGCGTGGAGAGCAGGATTCCGCGAAGGTGTTAAGATGACATTACTTGACGGGGTTAAAGTCCCGCCACAAGAAATAAAAGAACGCATTTGGTGGCACAATATTCATAGGTTGCGTATGTGGAGTACTGTCGGTGCCCATGAAGAAAACGGCAAGTATGCAGTACTTGGGGCTCGCATGGGAACATGGATGACTAACTGTACAGACTGGAATTATGTCGATGTTAGAGACTTTGAAATTTTAAGAAATATATACGAACAAAATGTAAATCATACATTTGTTGAAGAAGATACACAAGACCTTGGAACTAAAATTAAACATCAGCTTGGGTTTGACTGGCCTTACCTAGACGCAAAGCAAAGCAAATACACATTAGATTTATACGATGAAACTATTAATTTAGGTTTAACATATTATCAAACTAACACAGATGTATGATATTTTTTTCATAGGCAACGAGGGAGAATTATGGGTTGATGTTAAATCCAAATACCCTAACGCTCAACGCCTGTCTAAAGATATTACAGCAGATGATCTTAAAAAGAAATCATTTACTTCTATGTTTTGGGTCATATGGGATGATTTTAAATTAAATGATTTTAACCTAAATTCATACAAAGCAACACAGTGGGATAATCAATATATTCACGTTTTTAAAAATGGACAATATAATGATGGCGTTTGTTTAATAAACAAAAAAGCAAATATTTCTAAAAGAGAGTTTGACAATAGATTTTTTTCTAGTAAAAAAGATATTGATATTGTTGTTAGTAATCCTATACCTTACGATAGATTTAATATTAGAACGTTTGAAGATTATAAACAAGCTGCTGAAAAATCGACCACTCCTATGTTCTGGGCTGTATTTGATGACATCAATGTAGTTGATGAATTTAAATTTGATTATCAAGTACCTAAATATAATCATCCGGTTACTCATGTATTTCAAAACGGTGAAAACTTTGACGGAGTATGTTTATTTTCAAAGAATAGTATTGTAAGTCAGCGTGAATTTGATTACAGATTTTTTAATGTTAAAAAAGAAATTCCTATAGTTGCTAGCACACCTAAATTATTTGATATAGTTTTTATATCATACCACGAATCTTTTGCAGAAGAAAATTATCAAAAGTTATTAGACAGAAAACTTAATAACGAAATTTACAGAGTAAAAGATATAGAAGGGATTCATACTGCACACAAATTAGCGGCACAGTCAGTTAATACAAAAATGTTTTGGGTAGTTGATGCAGATGCTGAACTAGTTGATGATTTTAATTTTGATTTTCCTGTTAAGAAGCATGATCAAGATACTGTGCATGTTTGGAAAAGTCGTAATCCTGTAAATGGATTAGAATACGGTAATGGTGGCGTAAAGTTGTTACCAACAAAATTAACTGCTGAAATGCGGACAGACAAACCAGACATGACTACTAGTATTAGCGGCAAATTTAAATCAGTGCCTGTTATTTCTAATGTGAATAAGTTTAACACAGACCCATTTAATACATGGAAGTCATCATTTAGAGAATGTTGTAAATTAGCATCACGTATTATTGATCGACAATTAGATGCTGAAACACAAGAACGGTTAGATATATGGTGTGAAAAATCTACAGATCAGTATGCCATAGATGGTGCTAGAGCAGGCAGAGATTACGGCCTAACAAATAAAAATAATATTGAAGCACTTAAAAAGATAAATGATTTTAAGTGGCTTGAGGAACAATACCTTGGACGATATAGTACGAATTAAAAAATTTATTCCTATTATGAATGAAATTAGCCCAACGTTTTGTTTGGCTAAGTGGCACCATACAACAATTTATTTAGGAACAGGCGAAACTCATAGTTGTTATCATCCTGCCCCACATAAAATTCCGTTAAATGAAATTGCAGTTGATCCTAGTGCTCTACATAATACGGAACAAAAAAAACACGAACGTTTAGAAATGCTTAATGGCGGCAAGCCTAGCGGATGTAATTATTGTTGGAATATTGAGGCCTTGGGAGAAGATTACATCAGTGATCGCAAAGAGCGTAACAGCACAATTTACACACCTGAACGTTTTCAACAAATTAAAGATGGCGACTGGTTTCAAAATATTAATCCACAGTATATAGAAATTAGTTTTGGCAATGAATGCAATTTTAAATGCGGCTATTGTCATCCTAAGCACAGCTCTGCATATTATAAGGAAATAAAAGACCACGGCCCTTATACAATGGTTAAAAATCATCGTAATGACATTGATTGGTTTAAAATTTATGAAGAAGAAACTAACCCGTATGTAGAAGCTTGGTGGCGATGGTGGCCAGAAGTTCGCAAAACATTGACTATTCTACGCATTACTGGGGGAGAACCATTATTACAACAAAGTACTTGGCGCCTGTTGGAAGACCTAGAAAACAATCCACTGCCTAATTTAGAATTAAACATTAATACGAATTTTGGCGTTAAACCAGTGCTAATTGATCGCCTAGTTGAAAAAGTTAATAACTTAGTTAATGGTGGAAAAATTAAAGATTTTAAAATCTTTACAAGTATGGATACTTGGGGAACTCAGGCAGAGTATATTCGCACAGGATTAGATATTACAGTATGGGAACGGAATTTAGACACATACTTAACTAAAACTTCTTTGCCTATTACATTTATGATTACATTTAATATTTTAACGGTAACAAATTTTCAAAGTTTGTTAGAAAAAATATTAGAATGGCGTGTTAAGTATAACGGTGATAATCAGAACAAATGGCAACGGGTTCGATTTGATACTCCTTTTTTAAAAGAACCGTTACAATACGATATGAATTTGTTGCCTAAAGATGAGTTTTTACCTTATATGTATTCCCATCTAAATTATATAAAATCCAATTTAGACGATAAAAATCGTTTTAAATTCAACGACTTAGAGTACGCAAAATTTGAAAGAGTGGTAAAATACATGGAAACTAGTATCTATACCCCAGAAAAGCTAAAAGAAGGCAAAAAAGACTTCTTTAATTGGTTTGCAGAATACGACCGCAGACGTGGAACAAATTTTGTAGAAACCTTTCCAGAATTAACAGAATTTTATTGGAGTTGCAATGATAACTGATTGTATTACAACTCGTCCAATTTTGCCTAATGATAAAGCTATTATTTGCTTAGGAGATAGTTTTACACAAGGGCAAGGTGCGTGGTCTAAGAATACCTGGAGACAGTACAGCAATAGGATAGACCACACACTTATTAAAGGTAATCTTGAAGTTGAATTATATAAGAATAGCTGGCCGTCGCAATTAATACAGAATCATTTGCCAGACTATGTTGGAGTTAATTTAGGAGTAATTGGAACGGGTAATAGAGCAGCGGTAAAAGAATTGTACCTTAATCCTACTATTAATTTAAAAAATGTATCTAGCGGAGTATTAATTTATATGCTCAGCGGGCTTGAACGACTTGATTTAATTAATAAAACATTTCCCGCTAATAGACACTTTGATACAATATGGCCGACACCGGATCATGAACATGATTTATGGAGAGCGTATGCTAGACATATTTGGAGTGACAAATATTCTACAATTGAAACAATATTAAGTATAAAAGAAGCAGAACTCTATGCTAAGGCAAATAATTTATCCCTAGTATTAGTAAGTGCATTTGAACAGCGTTACACTAAAGAATGGTTTGAAAGAATGTTAGGCAGCGGCCATTCTGAATTAATTGATAGTGTTCCTTGGGAAAACTTTTTTTATCCTGACGGCAATTTAAGTTTTATAGAACTGCTTTTAGGGCTTGAAGGTAAAAAAGAACTAGCCGGTGGCGGGTGGTACAGTTACTATACTTCACTTAAATCTCCAAGTAAATATATCACTAATTGTTGTCATCCTACTATAGAAGGCTACACAATAATTGCTCAAGAAATACACAAATATTTGAAAGATAGGAATTTTGTTTAATGAAAATGTTATACGTGGTTAGAGCTAATACTCCTGCGTCGGATACAGACACAGATGATCCAATCGGACAAACTGGTCAGGATAATGTAACGGTACTTCCTGAAAAAAATATTCCTGAAAGATTTTTTCTTTATCTTATTAAATTAGGTGATAAACACTGTACCAGATTTGGGTATGGTAATGCATTTGATTTAAATCAAGGAGTGCTGGCCGGTGCTCCGGAAGAAATATTATTAAGGATACGGGAAGGAACCGCTAAAATAATTTTATCATGGCCGTTAGAAAGTTTTGTAGAAGATAGTATTTTCTCTTTAATACACAATTATTTTAAATCATATAACATAGATTTAACATCGATCATTTATCTCAATTGTTGTCCTAATGGCGCAGAAATATATGAATCTTTTTGTAAGAGAAACAACATTGACAAAAACAGAATTTCTATGGAATATATTCCTTGGTATATGTATGATAAATCTAATAGAAGTTTTCCTTACGCTACTGGTAAAAAAAGTAAACTTTTTTTTACATTGAATCGTCGTATGCATGAACATAGAAGTTTATTTGTTATGTTGATGCAAAAAGAAAATCTATTAGATAAATTTTATATGAGTTTTCCTAAATATCATGTAGGAACCAATGAAACATTTTACAAAAAAGTCTCAGGATATGTTCCGTTATTTTCAAAATACGGAATAACATTAGAAGATGTAAAACGAGCAGATGAAATAATGCCTATGGTATTAGATGTTGATAATTGGAATCCCTATCCGTTACCTATAACTTCGAATGAGTTAAGACCATTCTATGAAAAATCTTTAATATCAGTAGTATCGGAAACTTATTTCTATTCTAAAGTTATACACCTTACAGAAAAAACATTTAAACCAATAGTAAATCATCATCCGTTTATTATGATATCTGCTCCGAACACACTTAAAACAATTAAATCTTTTGGTTTTAGAACATTTGATAATATTATAGATGAAAGTTATGATAGTATAGAAGATCATAATGATAGATTTGATGCGATTCTTTCCATCATTCGACATTTGTCTTCGTGGAATAAAAAACAAATTTCAAAAGCAACTGAGGCAATTAAAGACGCCGTTGAATATAATTATGAATTACTTAGAACCCGTCCTAGAATAGAATTAAATAACTTTGTAGAAAAATACGGAGTAGAAAAATGAAAAAGAAAATTTTAGTCTGCGGAGCAGGTGGATTTATTGGCACACACCTGGTCAATAGCCTTAAGAACCAAGGCCACTATGTTATTGGTGCAGATTTAAAATATCCTGAATATACGGAAACTGTCGCAGACGAATTTTATCAGTATGATCTAAGAGATCAACAGTTAGTGTCTAAATTAATAACTGATGATATCCAAGAAATATATCAGCTGGCCGCAGACATGGGCGGAGCAGGATATATTTTTACAGGCGAGAACGATGCAGATATCATGCATAATTCTGCTCAAATAAATCTTAACATAGCTAACGAAATGGTTGCTAAAGGTATCAAGAATGTATTCTATACGTCTAGTGCCTGTATGTATCCTGCATATAATCAAGAAGATCCAGACAATCCTTTGCTCAGTGAGGAAAGCGCATATCCTGCTAATCCAGATAGCGACTATGGTTGGGAAAAATTATTCAGCGAACGTCTATACATGGCCTATGCTAGAAATCATGGACTTAGAGTTCGCATAGCAAGACTGCATAATGTATTTGGGCCGCTTGGTGCATGGAACAACGGTAGAGAAAAATCTCCAGCGGCATTATGTCGCAAAGTTGCACAAGCAGAAGAAGGTGGAACAATTGAAGTATGGGGTCCAGGAACACAAACACGTAGCTTCTTATTCATTGACGAATGTATAGAAGGCATCCAAAAAATTATGTCTAGCAATTATGATCAGCCTTTAAACTTAGGCAGCGAACGCATGATCAGTATTAACCAACTAGTATTCTTAATTGGAAAATTAGCAGGTAAAAATGTTTGTATTAAAAACGTAGAAGGACCCCGCGGTGTTATGGGACGTAACAGTCACAACAAATTAATCAAAGAAGTTATCGGTTGGGCTCCTCCGGATAATCTAGAACACGGACTTACGGTAACTTATAATTGGATTAAAGGTAATTTAAATGATTTACAGTAAAACAGGAAAAATTTGGTCTAACGATTTTGAATTTAAAACAGTATCCGATTTAGACAAGGTTGTTTTATCAGACAACGTAATTTATTATCATCATCCTTACGATAGCTTATTTCATAAGGTAAGTTTTGTAGAAGCAGTTAATCCTATAAATTTTGATCATATTAGAAATAATCCTACTGTAACATTAGTTCATGAAAATACTTCAGAAGCTATTGATTCTAGATTTGCTGAAGAAGTTTATCAGGTCATTACATTACACAACCTTAATCCAAAACAAATTAAAATAGTTACAGCAGATAACAATCATAAAAATTTTCTAAAGACTTATTTAGAAAATAGACAAATAGTAGGAACAAATATCACAGTCCATAATGTCTTATTATCGAATGTTCAAGAAATTCCTACTAATGTAGAGGAAACAATTATTATAACTAAAAAATTCAGTTCTTTAAGTAGGAATTATAAAGAGTGGAGATTATTTTTATATAAAGAACTAGTTGATAGAGATTTGTTAAAATATTTTACATATTCTTTTCATAATATATGGCCTTATACTGATATTCCTAAAATTTTTACTAAAGATCAAATGATTGACGATTTGACCAAACTTGGCGTTACAGAAATGTCAAAAGAATTTTTAAAATGGTTAAAAAGATGCCCTCACGATATCAGCGGAAATAAACACACAGATGTAAAAAATAAATGGTCAAATCTTACGTATGATGCTATTTGTTCTGCGGATTTTCATTTAATGATTGAAACACATTTTGATCAAAAATCTTTTACAGGGCAATTTAAGTTTAATCGAGATTTTGGCCCTAGTAGTATTACTGAAAAAGCCTACAAAGCAATTGCCTGCACTCGCCCTTTTATAGTATTTGCTACCCCGTATTTTTTAGAAGATTTAGCAAGTTTGGGATATAAAACATTCAGCCCTTATATTAACGAAGCCTATGATTTAGAAACTGATAATCATAAAAGATTAAATATGATTGTAGAAGAAGTGAATAGAATTTGTAATTTGCCAGAAAATGAGTATAATGAATTGGTTAAGAATTGCAGAGACATTGCAAAATTTAATGTAGAAAAATTTAAAGAACATAAAAAAACATGCAAATATGATGATTAATTTTTTTAATAATTTAGAAAATAATTTTGAAGTATCTAAACTAAAGTCTCAATATGCCAGTTCGACCCCGGTCCCTCATGTAATTATTGATAATTTTCTACCAGCAAATGTGTTTAATCAGTTGTGTAAAGAAATAAAAAGTTTCCCTCAAGATAAATGGATTGTAAAAAATTTACCAAATTCTGGAATTCGAAAAGAGTCTAGAGATTTTACTAATAGTCCAGTTATGCAGGAAATTATGATTCATTTAACTTCTCAAATGTTTGTTAAATGGATGAGTAAAATTACGGAGTGTGATAATATTATTCCAGATATTCATCATTTAGGTGCAGGGTTATCAGCAGCGCCAGCAGGATCATCATTAGGGTTGCACGTTGATTTTAATTGGAATAATACCTTAAAATTAAACAGAAAATTTAATCTAATTTTATATGCTAATGAAACTTGGGATACAGCATGGAATGGTGATTTAGAATTTTGGAATAAAGACAAAACTGAATGTGTTTATACAATAAATCCTTTGCCCAATAGATTAATATTTTGGGAATACGAACAAGAATTAGTACATGGATTTTCTAAACCGTTAAATTGTCCTATCGGAATTGAAAGACAAAATTTAATGACCATATATTATACCAGCAACGCTGAACCAACATCACAACCTCACAAATCGGATTTTTATTAAATGCACGTAGGAATTATTGGTCCCGGGCGACTGGGAATTTGTTTTGCTCTGCTATTAGAAAAGGCTGGGCATTTAGTGTCAGTTTCTGATGTTCGAAGTTCGTATATTGATGACATAAACAATAAGACAATTAAGTCTAATGAACCTGAAGTAACAGCATTACTTCAAGCATCAACTAATCTTAAAGGATTATATAGTAACACACAAGTTATCGACCAGTGTGATATTATATTTGCTATAGTAGCAACACCTTCATTACCTAATGGTAGATATGATATCACTGCATTAGAAAATATAGTTCAAGATTTCAAAACACACAACAATGTTAAAGATAAGACGTTAGTAATTACATCAACGACTAATCCTGGTGATTGTGAAAAGTTAAAAACACAACTAGATGAGTTAGGCGTTCATCTAATATATAATCCTGAATTTATAGCCCAGGGATCAATAATAAAAGATATAGAAAATTCTGATTTATTATTAATCGGTGGGGATCATTTAGATTCGACAAATACCATAGTTGATCTGTATAAGTCTATTCAGCTTAACACCCCTAATGTACATGCAATGTCATTAACTGCTGCCGAGGTTGTTAAAGTTGCTATTAATTGTTATCTAACAACTAAGATTAGTTATGCTAATATAGTTGGACAGGTGCTAATTTCTGCAGGGTTAGAAAGCGAAATTAAAAATGTATTATCAGCAATTGGTCAAGATAGTCGAATAGGAAAAAAGTATTTAAATTTTGGACACGGCTTTGGCGGCCCGTGTTTGCCTAGAGACAACAGATCGTTTGGAAATTTTGCAAAATCGCTAGGTGTTGATTTTAATTTAGGTACTCAAATAGATGAGTTTAATCGACATCATTTAGAATTTTTAACACAACATTATATCAATAAAAATTTAAAAAATATTCCTTTTTATTTTAAGTATGTTTCATATAAAGAATCAACAGATATATTTGTAGAAAGTCAGCAATTGTTGTTATGTAAAAATTTATTGTCTAAAAAATATAAAGTTTTTATTGAAGATAGCTATTTAATAGACCAGTCTTTAAAAGATGAATTACTAGTACTTGGTGCAAGTTTTGTAAAAAAAGATCTAATTAACGAAGAATTATTGCTAATTGACTTATGACTAAAGCATATATTGTACATTACTGCGATGATAAATTCCCACATCAAGATAATGACAAGTGGGATGCAATAATTGATGAAATTTCTGTAATTAATCCAGATAAGATTATTATTCTAAGTTCTACAGAAGTTGCTGTAGAAAACATATATAAACCGTTCTTTGATAAAGTTGTTCCGTATCTAGACAGAACAAACAAGATAGTAAATGTTATTACTCCACATCGTAAAGAAATAATAGGAAGATTTCACTACGAGAAGACCTATGGCAACATTATGGCAGCACTGCCAAATTTTTTATGTTCTGCTAATAGTCCAACTTATTGGGACTTTGGTTCTGCAGCAGTACCTCCTTATAAGGAATATTTGCAATTTTTTTATCTATATAGTTGTTATAATGTTAGAGTTACTGAATCGAGAGTTAAGATGGTAGATGCTCTTGCTAGAGAACAGTTAATTGATAGAGGCATGGTTACTTTTCATTACCCTGAAAGAGCAGACTGGAAATACTATGATGGAAAGGTTAGATCTGATGAGGCCACTTATAGTAAAGAGTCTCATGACCACTTTCGTTATCCTGCAAGTTTTCAAAAATGTTTTGTTGATATTGTATGCGAAACATGGCATGAGCCAGAAAAATTTCATGTGACAGAAAAAACTTTACGCAGCATTGCATTTTTTAAACCATTTTTAGTATTGAGCTGTAAAGGATTTTATAAAGAATATCTGTGTAAATATTTTGGATTAGAAATATACAATGAAATTTTTGATTACAGTTTTGATGACAAAGATTTATTAGAAGATAGAATTGACGGCATAGTAGAAAATATTAAAAGGCTCGAAACTTTGTCTCCCAATCAATTACAATCTTTATATGTATCGCTAATTCCAAAATTAATTAGAAATAAAGCAAAGCTAGTAGAAATTTTATATGATAAAAATAAAATTGTACCAGATGCTTTTAAATTCATGCTAACAGATACTGATGTGACCCTATACGGAATGACTGAAAATTCTTTATTTGGTTATATGTATAAAATGGGATGGTGCAAAGAATATAAAATTAACAGAGGCACTTAATGATTTATTATTTTGATTCTCCTTCACAGGTTAATATGTCAAACCTTCATCAAATAGCTGAAGTTAGACCGTTGCATAAAATATTAGAAAAATTAGTAACTCCTGAAGTAGAAGTTAGATACACAACTGATTACATTGACAACGGGTTGTATGTAGTAGAAGTATCTAAGCATACTCATCAATGGACCGGGCATCCTACTTCGTATCATACATTCAACTTATTAGAAAGCATTCCAAAACATGTTATTAAAGCAGTTAGGAAGAAAAAAATACGGTTAGTAATTCTTTCAACGGTTGAAGGGGGCAATTTTGAAAAAGATTTTTGGGATGGATTTAATTCTTTAAACACCGCTGTCGAAAAACTATCTCTACCTAAATATGGAGTAGTGATTGTGTCGGCTAATTTAAAAGCTGGACAACAATATAAAGAATGGTGTAAAAGAAAAAATAAACAAGAGCTAATTGAATGGTTGGGAGGAATTGAAAATCCTTTGCAAGGGTATGATATGCCTGAAGTATTTCCTTGCGCTGTTACAGCAGTTAAGAAAGACTCACCTAAAGATTTTAGTAGTCTCAATCGTTCAGCAAGCCTTCATAGAATAGATCATTTATATACTTTAGCCATTGAGAATTTATTAGACAATGCTTTAGTTAGTGGAGGACAACTTTCTAGAAATCATACTCCATTTTTGTCATCTGACGAATCCCCAACATTTATTAATTGTGATATTAGTAATTACAGAAAAGTTTTAGATTCATATTATCCTAGATCAGTTGATATAGATAATTTAACAACAAATAATCCTGCTAATTATATTAATTTTGGAATATATACAAATTCAATATTATCAGTAGTTACAGAAACATGGTACGAAGATCCGGGCCTTACATTTTCCGAAAAAGCATTTAGGCCAATTGCTACAGGTAATCCTCAAATAATTTTAGGCCAACCTGAAATTACAAAGTATCTTTCTAAGTATGGATATAATTTAAATTTTAAAGGATTAGATACCAGTTTTGATAATGAAACAGATCATAAACTTAGATTTAAAATGTTCCATGAAACACTAATTGAATGGTGCAAATTGCCATTAGAAAAAAAACGCCACTTCGTTTTAAACGAGTGGCGTGATCAATTAGAAGAAAATAAAAAAATACATACAAGTAATAATTATGGAAAATTTATTACTGATGATTTAATAGCAAGTTCTAAAAAATATTTTTTGACGAATCCTTGATATCTTTTTTAAGTCTTTCAACATCAACTTTAAAATCTATTTTCTTTATTTCATCTTTGTATTCTTGAAGAGTATTCAGAAGAACATCAGCAATAGATTCTGGGTTTTGTTTTTCTAATTCTGTTCGAATATTAATTTCCCAAACTCTGCCATCAGTGAACTCTAAATGTACTAGATCTAAATATGCTACAGGCATAGTATTCATATATAGATCTTCAAACACTTCAGGCCACTCTTTGACAAGATGTCTGGGAGGTTTAAACAAAGGATTAGGCACTAGCATCCTCTGACACTTTAGCAGTCTTTCTCTTTGGCGGATCTAATTCGTCTGCCTGTTTTCTCAAACTTGCTGCTTCTTTATAGAGTGCATCAGCTTGACTGCGGAATGATTTAGCTAAGTCGGTATCGGACAATGCTTTGTTTTGTTTGGCTTGAGCTCTAATAGGTGCAGGAATATCTGGATCTACAATTGGCTCTAGATCTTTAACTTGTGCAATGTCTTTGGCTTTTGATTTTTCGCCTTGCGGTGCGCCTTTAACAAATGTATAAAGTTCATCGATAGAACAATTCTTTTGTTCAGCAATTAATACATTTAACTCGGCAAGTACAATTGAGTCGTTTGTAGTTGGAGTCATTGTAACTGAATCAGTAGGAACTTTTTGTAATCTACCGTCAGCATTTAATGCCTGCAACATAGGGCGACCATCTGGGAATGTTCTGATAAACATCATTTCGCCTAACTCATAGGCTTCTTGACACTGGTCAGTTTCAACCATAGTCATAATACTATCGTGATAGGAATCAGTTAATTGTGTAACTGGCAGTACCAACGCCATATTAGATTCACCCGGTAAAGTGCGGAATACTACAAGCACTTTAGCACCAGTATTAGTCATGCGACCAATGTGTTTTAATGGTTGTGCCATATTAGGCCTCCTTTTTTGCTACAGACTCTAAGAAAGTGTTCAACTTGTTAAAAGTTTTACCCACTGCTTCTAGTTCTGTTGCTTTGAACGCTCCTCTTGTTGTTGCAACTTCGATAATATTTTTTAATGCAACTAGATCACTGACATTTAGGTCTGGACCTTGAGTTTGTGCTACTTCTGGTTGTGCAGGTGCCTCGGCACTTGGCGCTGCTTCTTTAACTTCATCTGTCATCAGTTTCTCCTTAAATGTGGACATGCAAGCATGAAATATGTTAATTCTTTTTGATCTTCAAACCCTATATGGTAAGTAGAACGTAAATTTCCAGTTTGATCAATGCTTGGTTGTTTTGCCAAACAATATCGACCCTTTAATTTAGTTTTAACCCAATCTTCTACACCTTCAAAAAGTTCAGTTTCCGATATACGCATCTTATTAAAATGCGGAGGGATAGTTTTTAACTTTCTTTGTTTTAGAACATCTATAGGATTTAAGTCAAACATTGTGAAAATATTTATATGGGTGTATTATTGTGATGTGGATTCTTGGCTAAGTCTTTTTGCCAAGGCTTTATTATGCCCTAGTTTTCTTATATCGCCTGAAAATAGATACAATTCAAAAGCTGCTTTTTCTTTCATAACCACAATATACTTTTTGTTGATAAAAAATGGTGAATCTATAAATTTGTCTAACCAAACTAATACCTGAGGAGTAAATGAAAACTCTTTAGGAAATTCAATTTTGTATGTTTTTATTTTAGCATACTCTTCGATAAAATTCAAGGCCTCCTCAGTCATTCTAAGACCACCTTCTTTTTTATCTCGAAAACTCCACCACCATATTGCTTTGTATTCTTTTATTTTTTCTGGAGTTGAATCTATGTTTGCTGCCTGCAAGAATACCCTGGTATAGGCATCCTTGGAATCCATATTATTTTACCTCTTCGCCTGTTGTTAGTTTATAAACGGCAAAGTCTGAGGTCTTGAATAATTTGTTTAGTTTCTTTGCTAGATTGTGTGCGTGACCAGGATTTGAAAATGAAACTTTTTTGTATTTAGGACCTGGATAACTAGCAACTAAACTGCCACTTTTTAAATTAAATGGCTGACCTTTGTAGAATACCGCCCAGATGGCTTCACTATCAAGGATTTGCTCAACCTTAAAGGTTTCCTTGTTAGCGTATTCTAAAAGAATCTTTGGTTTTGGTCTGCTCATATATACGTGTTTCCTAATTAACCACGTATATATTTATCTTCTTTAGAACGTACCGCCGTCAAACTTTACGTCGATATTACTGGTAGATTCTTTAATTTGGGCAAGCATAGCGTGAATTTCTTGTACAGTACGCCCTAATTTAGATGTTAAGATAGACAATTCGGCTGTTAAGTCGCGAGCTTCTTGAATTGTTATACGAATTTCTTTTTGCTGACTTTTTTCTGCAACCGATACCCTTTGAATTAATTTTTCAACAGTTGGCAATGTGTTAGGTAGATTATTTTGAGACATTAGCTAGTACCTGTTTCATTTCGAGTTCAGTTTTAAAAGGACCTTTGTATGGATATCTTTCTAATGTAATTTTCTTAGGACAAAAACTCTTGACCCAACCTTTTTCAAACTTAATGGTATAATATCCTGCACAATACAGACTTTTACTATCTTCGCTTTTTGTAAAAAGAGGAAGTTTTTTTCTAATATCAAACATTGCATTATGCGGTGATGTACTAGTAGGGTACCCATGCACTTCATTAGGCAACGCATTTTCAGATTCTTTAACAATCTTAACTGTAAAAAAACTTTTACCAAATGCTTTAGTTAGACTTTCTTTAGTCTCATAAATCTTAATACCGGTTTCGTTGCTCATAACAAAACGATTATCTTCATTCTTTCTTAGTGTAGCAACCTTGGAACCGTTCTCTTCGATAATCCAAAACTTATCTGCAATAATTGGTTTAGCGTGTATCTCTGTGGTCATTGTATTCTCCCAACAAGTGTCTGTAGCACATTCACAGGTGTCTTTATACGGACAGGCTGTGATCTTCTTTAACATTATATCTTGCATTTAATGGCTCCGCATAACTTGCAGCTTGATCTGAAATCTTTTTAAGATCGTAAAGTCCGCAAAATTTCATTAATCTAAGACCAACTTGACTTACATTTTTATTTGCGCTGGTGGCTTCTGCAATAGTTGTAGCAATAATTTCTTTAATATCATCTGGCTGATGACTAAGATCAATTAACCGACGGTTGCGTTCATAATCTTCTAAGACTCGATGTTCAACACCTTCGTGGTCAGTCCATCTCTGAAGCATGAGATTGTTCCACGCAAATCCTTTGCTTTTACGATCTTCGAACGCTTCAGTAAGACCCACTTTTTTGCTTGTACCTTTAGTACGCACACCTGGATACGCTGAGAAGACATTATCACTGGTATCACCGCGCATACATTTTTCAAACAAGAGCCATTCTGGATTTGGTGCTGTTTTTGCTTCTTTTGTTTTCTTGTCAATGATTGCACGACCTTTGTCATCAAAATACCCTTCGTGAGTAATAGTACATTCCATTACACCATTGTATTGTTTTACATTAGGTGCAATTAATTGAACAAAATCTGTATCTGTTGAAATGATCACGTGATCATCATTTGGGTGGCTTTGAATCCACCCAGCAATAAGATCATCAGCTTCTAGCTGCGGATGTTGCATAACTGTGCAATTAGTCTTGTCGGTAATGAATTCTTTGAATGTGTCAAAAGCTTCCCAAAACAGTTTATCTTCTTCTGCTTCTTTTTCTGTATGAGCTGCACGAGCGTCTGAGCGGTTGCGCTTGTAAGGAGTATAATAATCCTTGCGCCAACTACGACCTTCTAAGCAGAAAATAACGTGGCTACCTTCAAATTGCTGCCACGCCTTACGAATTGAATTTAAAGTAATATGAAATGCCATGCCAAGTTTAATATCGGCATCGCCGTTAATAACGTGCCTAGCACGGAAAAACGTGTTAGCAGTATCAACTAAAATATATGTCATTAATTATTCTTCTTCACAGTCTGTATGTCTAAAGTACCTGTATTTACAGGACCACCATAATCACCATCTACTACAACATTAGCACAAAGTTCTCGGAACCAGCGATCGACAATTTCTTCGTCTAAATCGCCATCAGCACCGTAACCGTCTTGCTTTAATTGTAACACAAAATACTCATTCCAGTCAAGCTCAAAAAACCCGTTGCGTACATTCTCTTTATTAACGTGTGTATTTAGTACCCCTACCCATGGCTCTTTTTTCCGATTAGCACGTTCTTTTGGTGATAATTTGGCAGATTCTTCTTGCTCTTGAGCAAGTTTTGATGCTTTTTCTGCTTCTTCCAGTCTTTGATTAGCTTCTGCTAGATCCTTTTCTGCTTTATTAATGGACTCTTCTAACTTGTCCAAACCCATTAATTTTTTAAAATATTTTTGTAACATTAAGTTCCCCACTCGTTTTTAAATAACGGTACCTGTAATCTGTCACTATATCGTAATCCATTTTTCATTGCTAGTTCTGCTACTCTGCGATTATTGAGTGTATAAACACTTTCAACACCACCAACAGGCATGAGATATACAGGACCAGTAAAACCTTCTGCTCTATAAATGTCCGCAGTTTCAATTGCTTCCTCTGCATCTTCTTCAGTTGCTACAACAAGTTTAAGATATGTGTGTCCAACTTCTTCGTACTCGCAAACAACATCTGGACGAATTGCTTCGTGTCGTGCTTCACCTGAACAACTTAATTTAGCACTAACGCTGAATGTAACTTGCCGCCACATGTCTTCTTCAGATTGCCAGCTTATCAAATAATCTTTAAAACTTTCAGATAACGGTTGGGTACCATTTGTTTCAAACGTAATTTCTTTAAGACCAGCCATCTTAGGATGTTCTAACAAGTCTGGATAAGCACGTTGCCAACCTAGTAGAGGTTCGCCGCCTGTAATAACTAAATGTTCGTCTTTCCACTCGTTAAATGGGAGAATCTCACAAATACGTTCTGCGATAGCATCTGTTGTAAGCATTGGGCTGAGATCTTTAAAACGAGGATCCCAACTAGCGTAACTATCACAGCCTGTGCTAACAAGTGGAAGATTTTCGTATTTCGAATACGGAGATCTTTCATGCTGTACAACAATATCTTCAACTTCATTACTTAATTCTCCTTTCGGCATACCAAATCCAGCACACTTAAAGTTGCAACCAAATGTGCGTAAGAAAACAGAAGGCACACCCATATAGCGGCCTTCACCTTGAATGCTGTAAAACAGCTCTGCAATTTTAATTTTACTCATAC
>JACCDO012013728.1_pt1 | contig 58725 bp, 54 predicted proteins | sample 7446101 | NCBI WGS metagenome assembly JACCDO01 (sample SAMN15323440, study PRJNA562643) | freshwater metagenome | isolation source: river surface water | place: USA:Blue River Watershed | collected 2017-08-16 | reverse complement strand
CCATCATTCGTAGCAGTTCTGCGATACTCCAAGCTTGCGATACCGAACCCTTCGGACGGTGGGGTGCATCCCCATCGTATATCTCAGCCACCGTTCCTACTCCATATTGAGTCATGACTCCATCAAAGCCCTTGATGATTTTCTCAACGAAAATTTTGGCTGCTTTGCCGTGTAAGCGAAGGTAGCCCTGAGCAAAGTGTCCCAACAGCCAAGCCCAAACTGTTCCATTGTGGTAGGCCTGGTCTCTACTGATTTGATTTCCAAAATAGTAGCCTTTGTACCCCGGATCATCTGGGGATAGGGAGCGCAGTCCTCTGGGGGTGAGGAGCTTAGATTTGACAATTTCCAATACTTTATCGCATTTTTCTTCCTCTAAAATCCGATAGGGTAGGGAAGTTGCAAACAGCATGTTTGGACGGATAGACCAATCTTTTTCTTCTCCATCGACAACATCCGCTAGGTAGCCATAGTCCCAAGACCAGAATTCCCGATCAAAGGATTCTTTGACTTTTGCGGCTAGGCTAAGGTACTCTTCCTCCCCACTAAGTTCATGATAGAAGCACAAAGCATTGTACCACAGCGCTTGAATTTCTACTGGGCAACCGATTCTCGGCGTAACAGGACCATCTGGAGTGATGGCATCCATCCAGGTGAGCGCAAGGCCTTCCTGGCCACCCCAAATCAGACCGGAAGGGAGCATGTGGATGTTAAAGTCCGTACCTTCCTTGTATCCTTCAATAATACCACGGAGTTTGGCTAGGTAACGATCCTTTAAGGTCTTTTTATCTCCAGTGTACTGAATATAGGTTTGGAGGGACCAGAAAAACCAGAGTGGAGCATCCATGGAGGTCATGTTGGTGTAATCTCCACTGCCAATGTTCGGGAAAAGGGCTCCTTTTAGATCCTTTGACATCGTGTCCATAATCGCCAAAAAGGTTTCAGGCTCCCCTGTGGCCAAGGTTAATCCCGGAGCAGCAATGAAGGTATCTCTGCCCCACCATCCAAACCAAGGGTAGCCTGCGATGATTCGGACTTCGCCATCCCGCTGTCGGATAAACTGACCAGCAGAATTTTTTAGACAGTTTTCAAAGTTGTTTCTTGGAATTCGGCGTGCGATTTCCTTGCTGAAAGCATTAGCCCGGGTTTCTGGATCTGCATCTGTCAGGCCTGCTGAAAAAATGACAGACTCTCCTTTGCTGATTTCAAATTCAAGGTATCCCGGTACAAATAAGTCTTCTTGGTATTCATAGCCTCGCTCCCGCTCTTGGATATATTCCAGGTTGTGGTACCAGTCTGGTTGGGAATGGAAAGTTGTTTTTTTGGAGAGCTGCAGGTAAAGCGGATCGTAGTTGGGGTACAATTGAAACTTCACTCCATTTGCAACCAACTCGTAGGCTCGATTGATCCGGTCATTGGCTTTTTGAAGTTGGTGGTAGCCGCGAAAAGCAAGGAAAGGTTGAATGCGTAATGTGGTGGGTGAATGAGCCTCCAGTAGCGTGTAGCGAATCATGACCCGGTCTCTGTTAGAGTCCAAAATCAGCTCTTTTTGAAGAAGAACACCCCCCACACGGTAGGTTAACTTGGGAATAGGTTCTGAATCGAAATCCTCTAAATACTTATGTCCCCTTGGGGAATAATTTCCAGGGAATTTTGCAATGCCTAGGTTGAAGCTTGCTCCGTGCTGAATGACCGTTTCATGTAAGGTGGAGAGCAACACGTGGTTTTGGGAATCAATTTGCGGCTGCGGTACCACAAGTAGTCCATGGTACTTTCGGGTATTGCAACCAATGATGGTGGTGCTCGTGTAGGCTCCAGATCGATTGGTCCGAATAATTTCCCGCTCTAGAGAATAATTTAGATTGATTAATTGGGACTTATCAAAATGGATATAGCTGCTCATCGGGTAAAATTGAATTCAACTAAAAATAAGCTATTGCTGGGATAAGAAAAATTAAAGTGCAAAAAATAAAGGTTATGTCGCCATAACCTTTAACTATCCTTGTGTTTCAGGAATGAACCGCTTCCTTTTGCAGTTCCTCACAAGTTTTGATGGACTCTTCAAACTTGCTGAGGTAATTTTTAATCTGCAGGATATTTACTGGTTTCACAACCGGAAATTTCGGAGATGATTTAAACAGAGTAAACATAACAGTTGGTTTAGTTTTTATTTTCTTGACAAATGCCATGCCAAAAGAAAATGGAATTATAAAAAAACCCCTCAAAGGAGGGGTTTTTGGGTGAAAGACCGGGCTCGAACCGGCGACCTCTGGATCCACAAACCAGCGCTCTAACCAACTGAGCTACAATCACCGTGTGGGGTACCAATTCGAAGCTTTCCTCGAATTGGATTGCAAAAGTAAGTACTGTCTTCCTTTGGAGCAAGACCAAGGCTATTTATTTGTTTTAAAAATACAGCAACTCCGAATCTTGGTTGCTTATTTAAGGACTGAATCCTCAATTCTTCGTTGATCTACCACCAGCAATGCTGATTTTCTGCGCTAGGATAAGGCCTTCAATGGCAGGCGATATGCCTTCCCCAAAGGATTACGGGATCGATTGTCTATATTTGTGTTTCTGAACCATTCTAGGTTCCCATTTTCTCACTTTTCCCTCGCTACCCAATGAGCAACGAACCGCTAGGATTTGATGCCTTCAAACTGAACAAACAGTTGCTCGAAGCTGTAGCTGAGTCAGGTTATACCGTACCTACCCCAATCCAAGCCCAAACTATTCCACTTGCCCTAGCTGGGCATGATGTGTTGGGGATTGCACAGACAGGTACAGGGAAAACTGCTGCCTACCTCTTGCCTCTTCTGATGAAAATCAAGTATCCACAGGGCATGCATCCTAGAGGGGTGATTCTTGCCCCTACACGAGAACTTGTAATGCAAATTGAAGAAGTAGCCCAGCATTTGGCAAAATACACAGGTCTTCGAATTGCGAGTCTCTATGGGGGCCTTGGCCCTAAAACCCAAATTGAGCGTGTAGAAGCAGGAGTAGACCTCTTGATCTCAACACCTGGAAGATTTATGGATCTATATCGGAAAGGGGCCATTTACACCAAAGACCTTAAAACGATGGTCTTGGATGAAGCAGATAAAATGATGGACATGGGATTTATGCCTCAAATCCGAGCGATTCTAGAGGTGATTCCATCCAAGCGCCAAAACTTGCTTTTCTCTGCCACTTTTTCTGGAAGGATAGATCACCTGGCAGCGGAATTTTTAGAGTTTCCAGAACGTGTAGAAGTAGCGCCCTCCGCGACTACCGCTGAGACCATTGCCCAAGTAGTCTACCATGTTCCCAATATTAAAACCAAAATCAATTTGCTTGCCCATTTGCTCGAAAATGAGGAAATCAACCGAGCCATGATTTTTACGCGTAGTCGAAAAAATGCGGAGTCGGTTTATTCTTTCTTGGAGCGCAAGCATTTCGGAGAGATTCGTGTCATCCATGCGAATAAAGGCCAAAATACGCGGATCAACTCCATGGAAGATTTTAAGGCAGGGGATGTGCGACTTTTGGTGGCTACGGATGTAGCCTCTAGAGGATTGGATGTCACCTTAGTTTCCCATGTGATCAATTTTGATGTCCCCTTGATTTACGAAGACTACGTACACCGCATTGGTCGAACTGGCAGAGCAGAGAATGAAGGAAAAGCGATCACGTTTATCAACCCAGCGGAGTCCTATCATTTTGAAAAAATCGAAGACCTTATTCGGATGAAGGTAGAGGTATTGTCCATTCCGGATGAGGTGGATGTTCCTGCTACACCTTTTGAAGAAAAACAAGGCTATGAACGGGAGTTAGACCGGCTTAAACAGAGGGACAATCCAGACTACAAAGGTGCTTTCCATGAAAAGAAGGAGCGGCCCAAAGAAAACATTGGCAAGGGTGCTAAGGTAAAGGCGAAGAAGAAGCAAAAAAAGCCAAACCGAAACCAGCTCAAAACCAAAAATCAAAAAAATAGAGGGAAACACGGAGAGGGGTAATTCTCGAGGCAGTGGCTTTCTTTCCAAAAGAATGCGAGCAACACCTTTGTGTATGCAAATAGGTAAAAAAAGAAGGGGCTTAGCCCCTTCTTTTTTTACCTGTCTGTTCGGGTATTGCTCCCGTCTACTGGGGTACGCTGCTCTCTATTGGCAAGGTCCCAAGCGGTGTGGAAGATCAAATGTGCCCGTTTGCTCATCAAAGGAAATTCAATTTTGTCTACCGTATCGGTTACCTGATGGTAGTCGTCGTGTACGCCATTGAAAAAAAAGATCACTGGGATGTTGAACTTGGCAAAATTGTAGTGGTCAGAGCGGTAGTAAAAACGATTTGGATCGTCTTCAGCATCGTATCTGTAATCTAGGATCAAGTTGGTGTAAGTGATGTTGTTGTACTCATTGATTTTTTTCAAATGAGAGGAAAGCATCTCCGAGCCGATCACATACACATAGTCCTTGTTTGCTTCTTTCTGGTATTCGTAATCGATTCGACCCACCATGTCAATGTTAATGTTATTGACTGTGTTGGCAATAGGAAAAACAGGATTTTCAGAGTAGTACTCTGATCCCAACAATCCTTTTTCTTCGCCAGTGACGTTCAAAAACAAGATGCTTCTTCTTGGCTTCACGCCATCCTTGGCTGCCAATGCAAAGGCCTCTGCTATTTCCATGACAGAAACGGTACCAGAGCCATCGTCATCTGCGCCGTTGAAGGCATCCCCAGTGGAACTCACGCCCACATGATCGTAGTGAGAGGAGATTACCAACACTTCTTCTTTCTTATCTGTTCCTTCCAAAAAGCCCATTACATTGACTGCTTCTACTGGAGCTTTAGTTTTCACAATCTGGAAGCTTGCTTTTTGTGAAGCAATGGATTCAGGATTGGTTTTGGCTGCTTCCTTCAAGGTCTCTACAGATGCACCAAACAATTGAGCCATCTTGTCAGAACTCACCATAAATACAGGGCGCTGTTTGATCTCCTGATCAAATCCAATCCGGCCATTGCCAGCCATAGACTTGTAACGATTGGCGATGCGGTCAAAATTAGCTTGTCCTTCCATGGTCACGATCACGATGCCAGCAGCTCCGGCATCCATCACTTTAGTTACCAAGTCATTGCTTCGCACGCCTACAGCCCATAGTCCGACGAGCTTGCCTTTTACGTCCACTTTGGCAAGGTTTTCATCGCTTACCAAACCTAGGAATACTAGGTCTGTTTTTACTGCTTTTGCTAGATTTCCGTCTCCAGTAAATACAAAGTCTGTGTTTTCCACCAACTTGGTTTTTCCTATCTGAAGACTTACTTGTGTGAAGCGGGAACTAACCAAAGGAACATTCTGGAAGTAGCTACCCGCATTAGGGGCAGTCAAACCCAAACCTTTGTAAAAATCAGCCAGGTAGTTGGCAGCAATTTTTCCTTCTGGAGAACCGGTATCACGGCCCTTCATCTCATCTGATGCCAGATAGGTCAGGTGCTTGGTGAGATCCTCTACCGTGATGGTATTGGCATATTTCACCTGAATTGGGTTTTGAGCCCAAGCTGTGGTGAGGGTTACGATCCCCAATACAGCACTCAAAAGGTATTTATTTTTCATTTTTTTTCGTTTAAGGCCCTAAGCTAGCTAATTTTTTTGCCCTCAAAAAAACCGCTTATCAATTCTGCGTGTTATGGTATAAAATTTTAAAGTTGTGCCTCGGCAATTCCTTGCGGAAAGTATACCTTTGTACTCGTAAAATCGGAAAGAATTCACACCCAAATAGTTCATACGTTCTACCCCTTACTTATGCAGATCAATCTTACTACTGCTGTCAAATTTGAGAGCAGACACAATGGCCCGACAGAGGCGGAAGTTGCAGCGATGTTGGAAAAAATCGGAGTCTCAAGCTTGACCGAACTCATCAACCAAACTGTACCCCAATCCATTCAGTTGGAGCGGCCACTTCAGCTTCCAGCAGCACAGTTGGAGTCTGAATTTTTGAAAAATTTCAAAAAGTTAGCTTCCAAGAACAAGGTATTCACTTCATTTATCGGTTTGGGGTATTACGATACGCTGGTGCCAGGAGTGGTACTTCGTAATGTATTGGAAAATCCAGGCTGGTATACGGCTTACACTCCATATCAGGCTGAAATCGCTCAGGGGAGATTGGAAGCTTTGATCAACTTCCAAACGGTAGTAAGTGAACTAACGGGTATGGAATTGGCCAATGCTTCCTTGCTCGATGAGGGCACTGCTGCAGCGGAAGCCATGACCATGCTTTATGCCGTGAAGCCTAGGGAGAAGAAAAATGCGAATACCTACTTCGTAGATGAAAAGGTATTCCCTCAGACCAAGGCCTTGTTAATTACCCGTGCCGAGCCTATCGGCATCAACTTGGTGTTTGGACCTTTGTCTTCCCTGGATTTAATGGATCCAGAATTGTATGGAGCGATGTTCCAGTATCCAAATATGGATGGTGAAGTATTGGACTACACCGCTTTGGTGGCAGCTGCAAAAGAAAATAAGGTATTGACTGCATTTGCTTCTGACCTTTTGGCCTTGACCCTCTTGACTCCACCAGGTGAAATGGGTGCAGACGTGGTGGTAGGTTCTGCTCAGCGTTTTGGGGTTCCTATGGGTTACGGTGGACCGCATTCTGCATTTTTTGCGACCAAGGAAGAATTTAAGCGTCAGATTCCTGGCCGAATCATTGGGGTTTCCATTGATCGAGCTGGAAATAAGGCCTATCGCATGGCGCTACAAACTCGCGAGCAGCACATCAAACGAGAAAAAGCAACTTCCAACATCTGTACCGCACAGGTATTGCTTGCTGTGATGTCAAGCTTTTATGCGGTGTATCACGGACCTACAGGTCTAAAAAATATAGCACTTCGTACCCATGGTCTAGCCAAATTGACGGCGAAAGGATTGGAGAAGTTGGGCCTAACCTTAGGCACTAGCTCCTATTTTGATACCTTGATGGTGCAGGTAGATGCTGCCACACAAACCAAAGTGAAAGCACTTGCCACGGAGGCAAAAATTAACTTTAGGTACCAAGAAGGGGCGGTTTTCATTGCATTTGATGAGGCCAAAACTATCGCAGATGCCCAACAAGTACTCACAATTTTTGCTGGTGCTAAGGGCTTAAGTACTCCTTTCAATGCAGAAATGGCTGATTCCCTTCAATTGGAATGGCCTGTTGCGCTAGTGCGAACCTCTGCTTACCTCACCCATCCCGTATTCAATAATTACCACAGCGAGCATGAAATGCTACGCTACATCAAGAAGCTAGAATCTAAGGACCTTTCCTTGGTGCATTCCATGATTTCCTTGGGCTCTTGCACCATGAAATTGAATGCAACAGCCGAGATGATTCCGGTGACCTGGCCTGAATTTGGCCAAATACACCCTTTTGCTCCAATTGATCAGACGGAAGGATATCAGGAGTTGTTTACCAACCTTAGAACTTGGTTGACCGAGATCACTGGGTTTGCAGATACCTCACTTCAGCCCAACTCTGGAGCACAAGGAGAGTATGCAGGATTGATGGTGATTCGTGCCTATCACCTCAATAGAGGAGAAGGACATCGAAATGTAGCCTTGATTCCTACTTCTGCGCATGGTACCAATCCAGCATCTGCTGTGATGGCAGGTATGAAAGTGGTATTGGTCAATTGCGATGATAAGGGAAACATTGATGTAGAAGATCTAAAAGCTAGAGCTGAAGAACATGCAGGCGAACTTTCCTGTTTAATGGTGACCTATCCTTCGACTCACGGCGTATTTGAAGAGGCGATTCAAGAAATATGCGCAACTATCCATTCTTATGGTGGTCAAGTATACATGGATGGTGCCAACATGAATGCTCAGGTAGGGATTACTTCTCCTGGCCGAATAGGTGCAGATGTTTGCCACCTCAACTTACACAAGACCTTCTGTATCCCTCACGGCGGCGGCGGACCTGGCATGGGTCCAATTTGCGTAGCTGCTCACCTAGCTCCCTTCCTTCCAAGTAATCCTTTGGTAAAAACTGGAGGTGAGCATGCCGTATCTTCAATCTCATCTGCTCCTTATGGCAGTGCAAGTATTCTTCCGATTTCCTATGCCTACATCTCCATGATGGGAGGTGATGGACTTACACGCGCTACGCAAATGGCGATCTTGAATGCAAACTACATCAAGGAGCGATTGAGCGGAAATTACCCATTGCTTTATACGGGTTCAAAGGGCCGAGCAGCTCACGAAATGATCGTAGATTGCCGTTCCTTCAAAGAAGTAGGGGTAGAGGTAGAAGATATCGCCAAGCGCTTGATGGATTATGGATTCCACGCTCCTACGGTGTCCTTCCCAGTGGCAGGTACCTTAATGATTGAGCCTACCGAATCCGAGACCAAGGCAGAGTTGGATAAATTCTGTGATGCGATGCTTGCCATTCGTGAAGAAATCAGAGAAATCGAAGAGGGAAGAGCGGATCGAGTAGAAAACGTACTCAAAAATGCACCGCATACCGCTACGATGGTCTTGACTGGAACTTGGGAGATGCCTTATTCAAGAGAGAAGGCCGTATTCCCTGCTCCTTTCGTCAAAGAGAACAAATTCTGGCCTACTGTACGAAGAATTGATTCGGCCTATGGAGATCGTAATTTGATCTGTAGCTGTATCCCTGTAGAAGAATACGCAAGCTAATTTACTAGCCAATTAAAACAAAAAAGGTCCTGTTCGTACGGGACCTTTTTTGTTTCTATTAAACATGTACGTGTCGTTCGGCGTGGTAGGAGGATCGGACAAGGGGACCTGATTCCACGTACTTGAGTCCCCTTCGCAGGCCTTCTTCCTTGTACAAGGCAAAGGTATCCGGATGAATAAATTCTGCAACTTCAATGTGCATTTTTGTGGGTTGCAGGTACTGGCCTAGTGTTAGGATGTCGCAGCCGTTTGCAGCCAAATCATCCATTGCTTGGTAGAGTTCTTCTTTGGATTCTCCAAGACCCAGCATAATTCCAGTTTTTGTCCGTTTACCAGCAGATTTGGTTCGCTTAATTTGTTCCAAGGAACGTTCGTATTTCGCTTGCGGGCGCACCATGCGGTATAGTCTGCCTACCGTTTCCATGTTGTGTGACACTACTTCCTGACCACCTTCAATCATGCGGTAGAGCGCATCCCAATTGCTTTTCACATCTGGGATAAGCGTTTCGATGGTTGTGGACGGAGATAGTTCCTTGGTAAGGACGACCGTTTGATACCAAATTTCTGCTCCTCGATCTTTGAGTTCGTCTCGATTTACAGAGGTGATAACCGCATGTTTTACGCCCATCAATTGAATTGCTTCGGCTACACGTCTTGGTTCGTCCGTATCGTATTCGTTTGGTCTTCCTGTCGCTACCGCACAAAAAGAGCAAGACCGAGTGCAAACATTACCTAGTATCATGAATGTTGCAGTGCCAGCACCCCAGCACTCACCCATATTGGGGCAATTCCCACTTTCGCAGATGGTATGTAACTTATGTTGATCTACTAGTTTCCGCACCTTAGCGTATTCGGTACCCACGGGTAGCTTTACTCGAAGCCAATCCGGCTTCTTACGTTTGGTAGCATCTTCTGAGATAACAGGTAATTCAATCATGGGATTACAATTTGTTGCAAAGGTAGTTTAGGACCGACAAAAACTCGCTTTTTTGAATTACTTTCTAAAGCCAAAGAATAAGGTAAAGTAGGCGGACTGGAAAAACTGTTTGTTCTCAGCGGTTTGGATAAGTGGGATTTTTTTCTGGAATCCTTCCAGCTGGTAGCCTACTTCCAGCCCAGTGGCATTGCTTTTAAAAACCCCAAATTCAAAGTGGAGCGCTGCTTTTGCCATGCCACCAATGGCAAGCTTAGACTGCCCTACCCCTTCTAAAAGTTGCCCCGTTCCTAGAATATTGAACCTGCTTTGGTGAATGGCAGGATCATAGGGTTCTACAACTGTTTCTACTCGATTTATGGCATACTCAATAAAGTAGGGTGCAATAAGACCAATGGATGGACCTACTGCTGCTAGTGCCGAAACTTGTACGCCTTGATTTGGGGCTTTCTTGAATAATATCAGTTCCCTACCGTAATGCGGACGTATTGCATAGAGGTAATTTGATTTACCAAATATGTAATTGTTTCCCGTCACGGTAGTATACCGCACTTCCTTGGGGTGTTTTACATTGGCGAGTTCAAGTCCGAAGAAGGCAAACTGGGAATCGTCTAGTCGTGTCCCAACTTTAATGGCTACCCCGCCAATCATCCCACCATTGGTATTCTTATTGATCCCTAATAAATATTCGCTATCGTATTCATAGTTGCCCGTGTCTTCTCGTTGAGCCAAAACGGGTAGCGTTGAAAGCACGAAAAATAAAAGGAATAAGAAATTAAGCTTACTCATTCGCATTGGTCGAAAATAAGGCCCTATTTTTGATTAGATATCTACATAACAGAATTTTAAAAGTAAGAGTTTATGCCCACTATAAAAAGTTCATACTTAGGTAACTTAAGAACCCAAGCGACTCATGTCCTTTCAGGAAATGCATTGTTGACAGATGCACCCTTAGATAACAATGGAAAAGGTGAAGCTTTTTCCCCTACCGACCTGGTTTGTGCTGCCTTGGGGAGTTGTATGGTGACGATAATGGGGATTGTGGCAGAGCGAGAAGGGGTTTCCTTGGAGGGTTTATCTTGGGAAATAACCAAGATTATGCAAAGTGATCCAAGAAAGATCCAAGAAATTCAAATAGCCTTTCATTGGTCTGGGCCTCCATTTACCCCTGCTATGAGCCAAAAATTAAAAAATGCCGCTCGTACCTGTCCGGTAGCCTTGAGTTTGGATCCTGCACTTACCCAAACGATTAGTTTTGATTTTTAAAAAGCAAGTAGAGTTGAGTCCCTTTTCTTTAAAAGAAATAAACCCAAAGAATTATGTCATTTTTATTTGAGAGTTTTAGTGGATGGAAGAACTATGCTGAGGAGCAGTCATTGTCTTTGATTGATGTAGTACTGGAGTACGAGATTGCACAAAAAGGAGCTTCTAGAGATCAAATTTGGCAAGGCCTCCAACAGGCCTATCAGGTGATGAAAGATGCCGTTAAGACTGGCTTGGAGGAGGAGATGAATTCTCGTTCAGGCATGATTCGAAGCGGGGCTAAGAAAGTATATAATCACCCATTGACGGTTCTTTCACCCGAATTTCAGCGCTTGATCTCCAGGGCATTAGCCGCCAAAGAGGTCAACTCATGCATGGGTCGTGTAGTGGCTGCGCCTACCGCTGGTGCCTCTGGAATACTACCGGGTACTTTGGTGACCTTGCAAGAAATTCACGGCCTCCCCGATGCCAAGATTTGTGAAGGGCTGTTGATTGGAGCTGGGATAGCTTTGATCATCGAGCAAAAGGCAAGTTTGGCCGGTGCAGTCGGCGGATGCCAAGCAGAAACCGGTTCGGCAGCTGCCATGGCAGCAGGAGCGATTGTTTACTGTTTGGGAGGAACTACAGATCAACTATTTAATGCAGTAGCCATCACCATTCAATGCATGTTGGGGCTAGTCTGTGATCCTGTGGCAGGATTGGTTGAGGTTCCCTGTGTGGTGCGTAATGCCAGCGCTGCGGCGATTGCCTTTAGTTCGGCACAAATAGCCTTAGCCAATGTAAGCGCAGTAATTCCCGTGGATGAATGTATTGAAGCGATGGGAGAGATCGGGGCCTCCATGGAAAGTAGATACAAAGAAACTGCAATGGGAGGCTTAGCCGCGACTTTAACTGGTCAAGAAATAGCGAAGCGGGTATTGATTCAGGACATTGAGATACTTCCTGATGCCGAATTACCGGATTAGGGTATTTATTGGGGGAAATAGCAGCAGCCATTCGATTGAGAAACTAAAGATGGCTCCCCAGATTAGTCCGCTGATTAACATATACAGCAAGATTTTCTTTTTAGCTGATCCAAAGGATACTAGGATCAAAGTACCTCCAATGGGAGTGAGGAGTATCGGTGTAAGTGCTGCAATTCCTAGTTCTCCATAAGACCCCCAGATTCTGACAATGCGGCGATTTTTTTTTGTGAACACCTTCTTTTGGGAGCTGCTTCTCGCTTGCAGGGCTTTTTTTACACGTGTCCCAAGAAAGGTGAAAAAGGTAACACTGGTCATCATTCCCAAAACGCTGACGCCAATAATCTCCCAAGGACTATATCCTGCTGCAGTGCCTAGTACAGGTCCAGCAAAAAATTTAACTAGACAAAGTAAGTAGATTCCAACAAAGGTAAAGAAAGCTTCGCTCATCTTGGGATTTAGACTAGTTGCTGTGATGATTTGGGGTTTTATAGTTCAAAGCTAGGTATAAATCCGAATTCCAGTAAATTTCAATTCTTTCCTTAGGTAAAGGCGAATCGAGAAAGGTGGGCGTGGAGATTCCTGATTTAAAGGGGTGATTGCTTTTAAAAATGTTTTGATTACAGTTTTTCACCAAAGGCCAAATCTCCTGCATCTCCAAGCCCAGGAATAATGTAGGATTTTGAATTCAACTTTTCATCTAGGGTACCGAGCCATAAATTGTACGAAACGTTCAGGTGGCTTGACAGGTATTCCACTCCCTCGGGTGCGGCAAATGCTGCTACAATATGGATGGCTTTGGGCGTACCATGTTTCAAAAGTGTTTTAAGAGCGGTAACGCAGGATGTACCAGTGGCGAGCATGGGATCTACAAGGATCAGTACTTTATTGTCCAGTTTAGGACTGGCATGATAGCCAAGGTTCACGCCTATTTCTCCACCATCCTCCTGCCGAAAAGCTCCAATAAATCCACTTTCGGCTTGATCAAAACTATTCAGAAATCCTTGGTAAAAAGGTAATGCGGCTCTCAAGACAGCAACTAAAACTACTTGGTCAATAGGTAATTCCATTTGCGCGCTTTCCAAGGGGGTTTGTACTTCTTTGGTTTGGTAGCTTAAGGTTTTGGAAACTTCGTAAGCAAGAAGCTCTCCTAGCCGTTCCAAGTTTTTACGAAAACGCATTCGGTCTAGCTGCGTATGAATGTCTCGGAGTTCGGCTAAAAATTGGTTAGCAATGGAAGGCTGATCTGAAAGGATAAACATGAATAAATCTACTTAAAAAGATTGAAAAAATGAGGACTGATCCTATCCATTTCAAATTGCAATATCAATTTCAGAATCTTTGAAACAAAAAAAGGCTGGATAGATCCAGCCTTCTTGTAATTGTTTGAGGAATGAATTACTTCACTTCGAAGCTTGCTCTTCTTGATAGTTGTCTTGCGTCTGCAGAAGATTTATCAACTGAAGTATCTTCACCATATCCTTTGTAAGTAACTCTAGAAGCATCAACCCCTGAAGCAATAAGCAAATCATATACTGCTTTGGCTCTGCTTTCTGAAAGTTTGATATTGTAATCTTCAGGACCTAATTCGTCAGCAAATCCTTTAACTTCAACTTTCACACCTGGATTTCTCTTCAAGAAGTTTGAGATGTATTGAGCTGCACTGATAGAGTAAGCAAGCGGCTTGTCACTGTCAAATGCGTAGTATACGTTCACGTATCCGTCGTTGATTGCTTTTCTCAAATAGTCTACTTCATCTCTGCTTACTTCAACAGGGCAACCGTTAGAAGCTGCAGCACCAGGCTGGAATGGACACTTATCCAAGTGGTCAGGTGTACCATCACCGTCAGAATCAAGAGTTGATCCAGATGGACTTACTCTAGCTCCAGCTGGAGTATTAGGTTCTTTGTCTAGGTAATCAGGAACTCCGTCAGCATCAGAGTCTTTCAACATGTCCTTAATTCCGTTGATTTGAGTAGCCAATTCTTCTTTGGTAGCATAGTTATTTGCAGCGATAAACCAGTCAGCATGTTGCGTTTGCTTTCCAAGGTAAATGTTCACTCCTAAAGTTCCAGTCCACCAAGTAGCATTTGGTCCGTAGAAACCATTGTTGGTAGCGGCATTAGCCATTGTGCTAGGTAGGATTGCGGTAGAACCATCGAATGTGATGGTTTGACGTCCATTCAAGATGGTAGACACATCACCTACAAGGGCAACTTTTTCAGATAATTTGATTTGTGGAGTTAACCCAAAAATGATATTGTACACCTTATCATTGAAGTAGTTGTACTGGTTCAATTCTGGATTTACCACCCCGATACCACCACCCATGTGAAGAAGAAGGCCTAATTTGTTAGAGAATGATTCAAAATTCATGATACGGCCAACATTGGCTACACCTTGAAGATTTAGTCTAAAATATTTGGTATCGTAAGCTTTTGTGTCTTTCAGTTCCTGAAAAGACCCAAAACCGTAGTCAAGCTTGGCACCAACCTTTTCATTGAACATGTAACGGACACCTAAATCCGCGTGACCCAAATTAAGGGTTGGTGAGATAAAACCTGCGGTAAATGGTGCCATTGCCTTATTAAAGCCAGCATTAGCCTCAATTGACCACTTGTTGAATTCCTGGGCGTTGGCAATTACTGCCAAAGAACCAGCAAAAAGGATGGAGAGTATTAGTTTTTTCATGACAAAAAATTTTTGTTTCGAATTATGAGGTTTGGTGTTTCTAACTACAAAGATAAACTCTTTTATTTTATTGCAAAATTAAACGATTTATTTAAAGAACAAGACTTTAACCAATTTGTTTCCGATTAATTAAGGTCTTATTTCGCTTTACCATTAACATATTCTATGCCAATAAATGATTTTCTAAAGGAATTGCTATCCACACCCTCCGTTTCTGGAGATGAATTTGAATTCGTATCCAAGCTTTTGCACACTGTCAATCAACGTAAAAGTAAGTGGAAGGTTTCCCCCGAGATTTTTCATGGAGATGCGTTTCATGATTGCATCCTTTTGAAATTTGGTACGCCCCGTACTGCTGTTTTTGCTCATGTAGATACCATCGGTTTTATGGTACGCTACGCCAATCAGCTGATTCCTGTAGGGGGGCCTGAGTTGATTCCAGGCACTCATTTGGTTGGAAAAGATAGTTTAGGGGATATCTCTTGTAAACTGCTAGTCGAAGGGGATGAACTCTTTCATGATTTTCCAAGAAAAATTGAACGTGGAACGAGGCTTTCATTTGCGCAGGACATTCGGATCGATGCCGAATTTATTCAAGCAGCTTATTTGGACAATCGACTCGGGGTGCATGTTGCTTTGCAGCTTTGTGAATCCATTGAAGACGGCTGGGTTATTTTTACCACTTACGAAGAGCATGGAGGAGGGAGCATGCCTTTTTTACTTCAATTTATCCAGAGTACTGCCCCTATCCAGCAAGCGCTCATCTCAGATATCACTTGGATTACAGATGGTATCCACCACCACGAAGGAGTAGTTGTATCCATTCGTGATAAGTTTATTCCCAGAAAAAAATTCATTGACCGGATTATTCGTCTGGTTCAGCAAAGTGGAATCCCATTTCAATTGGAAGTAGAAGCTTATGGGGGTAGTGATGGTCGAGAGGTTCAATTTTCCCCCTATGCCATCGATTGGTGTTTTATAGGGGCAGCAGAAGATCAAGTCCACAGTCCAGATGAAAAAGTTTCTCTTCTGGATTTAGAATACATGGTACAGGTGTATCAATACTTATTAAAAGAACTCTAATTTCAAACATGAAGAAGATTCAAATCAAAGACAAAACTTTTGAAACCTACCTGACGGAAGGACAGATCAGAAAGCGAATCGAGGAATTAGGGGTTCAAATAGCTACGGATTTTGAAGGAGAAGAGCTGTTGTTGTTGGGTGTACTCAATGGTTCTTTTGTGGTCATGGCCGATTTAGTGCGAACAATTCCGTTGCCGCTGAGTTGTGAGTTCATCAAAATATCATCCTATACTGGCATGGAATCAAGTGGGAAAGTGATAGAGGTGATTGGAATTCCAGAGTCAATTCAAGGAAAAAATGTGCTCGTGGTGGAAGATATCGTGGATACGGGCAATAGCATGGATTATCTTAAAAGACAGTTGGAGGCATTTCATCCCAAGCGTATCGCGATTGCCACGCTGCTATTCAAAAAAGAGGCGTTCTTGTTTAATTATCCCTTGGATTATGTCGGTTTTGAAATTCCGAATAAATTTGTGGTTGGATTTGGTCTTGACTACAACGGAGCGGGTCGTAACTATCCAGATATATATCAGCTAAGCATCCCCTAAAACTAGTTTAATTATGCTAAATCTTGTTTTGTTTGGTCCTCCAGGGGCTGGCAAAGGCACTCAGAGTGAAAAAATCATTGCGGCCTATGGCTTGACTCACTTGTCTACAGGTGATTTGTTTCGAAAGCACCTTGGTGAAGGCACTGCTCTTGGAGTGTTGGCAAAGGGATTCATGGACCGGGGGCACTTGGTGCCTGATGAAGTGGTCATCCAAATGGTGGAGGACAAGATAGCAAGCACTAAGGACAGCCAAGGTTTTATTTTTGATGGATTTCCAAGAACCACCGCCCAGGCAGAAGCTTTGGATGCAATGCTGCAAAAAAATGGCATGCATATTTCGGGAATGATTGCTTTGGAAGTTCCACAGGAGATCTTGAAGGAACGGATTTTAGAAAGAGGAAAAACTTCAGGTCGGGTAGATGATCAAGAAGAAGCAAAAATAAATACGCGGATTCAGGTTTACCTCGACGAAACCTTACCTGTAGCCGACTATTACGAAAAGCAGGGAAAATTTCATCAAATCAATGGAGTAGGGAAGATTGAAGAAATCTTTAGTCAGATTACTGCAGTAATTGATGGGTACTGATCCCTAGCTTTTACTAAATTTGCATTTCCAAGACTTGGCTAGGCTCTAGGGCTTAGCCTTTTTTCTTTTTTCTTCTATGGCAGACTCTAATTTCATTGACTACGTAAAATTCTGTTCCAGATCTGGTGCAGGGGGTGCAGGTGCTATGCATTTCCGTAGGGAGAAGCATGTGCCAAAAGGAGGGCCTGATGGTGGAGATGGAGGTCGAGGGGGCCATATCATTCTGAGAGGAAGCACCCAAGTTTGGACACTTCTCCATCTCAAATACAAAAAGCACGTGATTGCTGAACCTGGAAAAGGTGGCGATGGTGGAAGAAGAACAGGGGCAGATGGAAAGGATGTAATTCTGGAAGTTCCTCTTGGTACGGTAGCCAAGGATGCTGAAACGGGCGAGAAGCGTTTTGAAATAACCGCCGATGGGCAAGAAGTCATTCTGACCAAGGGAGGTCGTGGTGGCTTAGGGAATGATCACTTTAAGTCTTCCACCAATCAGGCGCCACACTATGCCCAACCCGGGGAAGAGGGAATTGAGGAATGGATCATTCTTGAGTTGAAGTTGCTTGCAGATGTGGGTCTGGTCGGCTTTCCGAATGCAGGAAAGTCAACCCTACTTTCTTCGATCTCTGCAGCAAGGCCAGAAATTGGAGATTACCCGTTTACGACCCTTGTGCCCAATTTGGGAGTGGTAAGCTATCGAGAAGATAAATCCTTCGTGATGGCCGATATTCCCGGAATCATTGAAGGTGCTGCAGAAGGCAAGGGACTCGGAATTCGTTTTTTAAGACACATTGAGCGAAACTCGATTCTGCTATTTTTGATCCCCGCCGATGCTAAAGATATTAAGGAACAGTACCGAATTCTTTTGGGAGAACTTAGGAAATACAATCCCGAACTTTTAGATAAAAAGCGGTTGCTGGCGATTTCTAAAGTAGACATGCTTGATGAAGAGCTGATGCAAGAAATGGAACGCGACATTCCCAAAGACCTTCCCTACGTATTCATTTCTTCCGTGAGCCAATACAATTTGGAAAAATTAAAGGATTTAATTTGGCAGGCAATTCATTCTTAAATCAGTCACTTTGTCAGCATTGATGGTCTGGCAAAATCCTTGATAATTCTTAAAAGCCAACTACGATCGATATACCCATGGAAACTAAAAATCAAGAACAGCAAGAAGCAGAACTGAAGGTTGATCAAGCACAAATGGAAGAGACTAGCCCCGAAGCAGGAGAGTCCCTTGCAGAAAATGAGCTGAGTCAAGAAGAAAAACTAACTGCTGAGGTGGCTGAACTCAAGGAAAAATATCTTCGCCTTTATTCTGATTTTGAAAATTTTAGAAAAAGAACTGCTAAAGAGCGGATTGATTTGATTAAAACAGCCTCTGAAGAGGTGTTGAAAGATCTTATTCCCGTAGTAGATGATTTTGAGCGTGCCTTCAAAGCAGCTGAAAAGGAAGTAGATACACAGAAAATTCAGGAAGGAAACCAGCTGATTTTTCATAAACTGGTAAAAATTCTTGAATCCAAGGGTTTGAAGCCTATGGAGGATTTAATTGGTCAACCTTTTAATCCTGATACCCAAGAGGCAATTACCCAAATCCCATCCCCAAGCCCAGAGTTACAGGGAGCAGTGGTGGATGTAGTTGAAAAAGGTTACTTCTTGGGGGACAAAGTTGTTCGATTCGCTAAAGTGGTGACCGGAGCATAAATAATTATGGCAAAAAGAGACTATTACGAGGTACTTGGTGTGACCAAGTCTGCCAGTGCAGATGACATCAAGAAAGCCTATCGCAAGCTTGCGATTCAGTATCACCCTGACAAAAACCCTGACAATCCTGAAGCTGAAGATAAGTTTAAGGAAGCGGCCGAAGCCTATGAGGTGTTGAGCAATCCGGAAAAGAAGCAGCGTTACGACCAATTTGGCCATCAAGGACTTGGAGGTAATGGAGGCTTTGGAGGTGGAGGCATGAATATGGAGGATATATTCTCCCAGTTTGGCGACATCTTCGGAGGTGGGGGCTTTGGTTCCTTCTTTGGTGGTGGAGGCGGAGGAGGTAGACGAACTAAAAAAGGGACGAACCTGCGGGTAAAATTGAAGCTTACCCTCAGTGAAATCGCAAATGGCGTAGAGAAGAAAATTAAAGTGAAGCGACAGGTAGTGGCACCTGGTGTGACTTTCAAATCTTGTACTTCCTGTCAAGGTTCTGGTCAGGTTAAGAAAGTGGTCAACACCATGTTGGGCCAAATGGTCTCAGCAAGCACCTGTGGCGTTTGTGGTGGATCTGGGCAGCTCGTAGACAAGAAGCCTGATGACGCGGATTCACGCGGACTCCTGTTGAAGGAAGAAGTGATTTCCATCACCATCCCAGGTGGAGTAGGTGAAGGCATGCAGCTTAGCATGTCAAGCAAAGGAAATGAGATGCCTGGCGGAATACCGGGAGATTTATTGATTGTAATCGAAGAGGCAGAGGATGGGGTTTTCCAACGAGAAGGCAACAATGTCATCTATGACCTTCATATTTCATTTATTGATGCAGCTCTTGGTGAATCAGTAGAAGTTCCAACGCTCGATGGAAAAGTGAAGATCAAAATCGATCCAGGAACGCAAAGTGGAAAAATGCTTCGACTCAAAGGAAAAGGGATTAAAGATATCAATGGTTATGGAAAAGGTGACCAACTGATAATGGTCAATATCTGGACCCCCACTACGCTTTCAAAAGAGGAAAAAACTATTCTGGAAGGCCTGAAGCAATCTGAAAATTTCAAGCCTGACCCTGGGAAACAAGAGAAATCCTTCTTTGATCGGATGAAAGAGTTTTTTTAAAAAATTGAAAAGCCAGAGTCAAGCTCTGGCTTTTTTTATATTTTTAAAGAACCTTTTTTGGTAGCCCTCGTAACCTATTGCTATGCTTAAAAAATTGTGCCTTTTTCTTTGCCTGCTACTCAGTACCATGGGTTGGGTATGTGCACAATTTGTCAAGGAATACCGAGTGGCCGAAAAGGCTGGGATTGAAAAAGTGAGTTTGAATTTTAGCTCTTACAAAAGTGAAACTCAGGTAAAGCGGAATGCTGGAATGGATCCCTTGCGAATTCATGGGCACCTTTTGCAGGCAAATATCCTTCCTGATTTCCGATCAGCCACTTCAAAAAATGGGCTCGAAGCTAGCCTTGTCCACAAGAACATTGAATCGGATAACCTTGGTAAAAGCATCACCTCCAAATTATTCTCTACTACTTCTGGCTTTGATCATACTTGGGATGTGGGACTGACGAGTAGCTATGTCTACGACTTGGATTTTAACCTTGGGATGGGGACAGCAGATTTTGATCTTTCGCAGTTAAACGTCTCCACTCTAAAAATAAAAAGTGCGAGTGCGGATGTATTTATCCATTACAGCTCAAATACGCCTAACTCTGTTGGAATGGATACGCTGCTGGTCACCCTCAACATGGGAGCGGTTGAGTTGCACCAAGCCCAGCTGACGCAAGCGAAAAAGGTATTTATCGAAGTGAATTATGGGCAGATAAGTTTGAATTATGGACAGCCTCAGACCTCCAAAGGACAGGTAATCGCTGCTGTTGGTGGTGGGACCATCTACTTGAAACTCCCTCCTGAAACAAGCCCGGTAAAAATCCGGATGAAGACTACTCCCCTGTGTCGTATCGCTTTGCCAGATTATTTAAGAGCAATGGGAGAAGATACTTTTGTCACCAAAGGCTACTCGGCCTCGGATCCTCGGCTCCTAGAGTTTATTTTGGATGTAGGGGTTGGGGCTGTCACCGTTGAGTAAGTATGTTAGAAATCCGACAGCTCAATAAAACCTATGGAGCGCATCGGGCGCTTACTGACCTAAATCTACTGGTCCCTGAGGCTGGCATCTTTGGATTACTCGGTCCCAATGGAGCTGGTAAGACTACACTCATTCGTATCATCAATCAGATCATCGAGCAGGATAGTGGAGAAGTAATCTTAGACGGCCAAGCCTTGTCTGCCGAGGCCATTCGCAAAATCGGATACCTGCCTGAGGAGCGGGGCCTCTACAAGAAGATGGAGGTATGGGATCAGCTAATTTATTTCGCTCGAATCAAAGGAATGTCCGCAGCAGAAGCCAAACAAAAAGGGGAATACTGGCTGGAGAAATTTGAAATTGCTTCTTGGAAAAACAAGAAAATTGAGGATCTATCCAAAGGCATGGCGCAAAAAATTCAATTTATTGCGACGGTGATTCATGCACCTCGGGTTTTGATATTGGATGAACCCTTTTCTGGATTTGATCCAGTGAATGCGGCACTTCTTAAGAATGAAATTTTAGAATTGAAAAAAGCAGGGACGACCATATTGCTGAGCACCCACCGCATGGAGTCCGTGGAGTTGCTATGTGATCAGGTAGCCATGATCCACAGGTCCAGAAAGATTTTGGATGGAAGCATCCGAGAGATCAAATCAAGGTTTAGGCCACTAGAAATCCGCGCAAGCCTTCAGCAACTCAGCCAAGAGCTGCCAGCTGCTTGGAAAATAGAAGCTTCTGAGGAAGGAAAAGTGGACCTTTTGTTGCCGCTTAACGGACAATCTCCCAATCAATTGCTTCTAGAATTGATGAGCTACGGGGAGGTGATTTCCTTTCAAGAGTGTTTTCCGAGTATGGAAGAAATTTTCATCCAGCAAGTAAATGCAAGTGGTCATGCCTAAGGTTTTACTAGTGATCCAACGCGAGTATTTGGCCAGAGTTAAGAAAAAATCCTTTCTCTTAGCCACCTTACTTACCCCGTTGATATTTCCAGCCATCATGGCGGTCTTCGTATGGATTGCTGTGGAGGAAAAGGAAAACCAATCCCTACGGATCATAGAAGTGGTAGATGAGACTGGGCTATTTTTTATGGAGAGCTCTGATCAATATGCCTTTAGCTCTTCAGTGACCAATTTGGAAGAAGCAAAAGCACTAGTCAATCAGGGGGAGCGATATGGAGCTTTGTACCTGCCCAAGATGGAGCTTTCGAATCCGCAGGGCATACAATTTTATGGTTTGGAAAATCCTAGTCCCTCTTTGATTGGATATTTGGAAACTGCCCTCAAACGAAAAATTGAGGATCAGCGACTCTATTCTAAAGGGATAGACCCAGGGGTATTGAAAGAAATTCGGACAGAAGTAAGGGTGCAATCGCTAACGCTTGATGCTGCTGGGGAAGAAAAAATCACCGATGCTACGGTAAATTATGCGATTGGATTTTTATCAGGCATTTTGATCTACCTCTTTATTTTTATATATGGCAACCAGATTATGCAGGGTGTCATTGAGGAAAAATCTACACGAATTGTGGAGATTTTAGTTTCTTCCATGCGGCCATTTCAACTGATGATGGGTAAGATTGTCGGTATTGGAGCCGTCGGATTAACCCAATTTATAATTTGGGTCCTGCTTATTAGCACACTTTCCACCCTAGTGATGGGGGTATTGGGCATGCAAATGCCCCAGCAACAAGCCATGGAGATGGCAAATCCAGAACTGATGGCAGCAACACCTGATACAGGGGAGTTGGGAGCAATACTTCAGGTTCTCGACGGCATTGACTTTGTGTCCTTGGTGTCGGCCTTTGTATTTTATTTTTTGGGGGGGTATCTGTTGTACGGAGCTTTGTTTGCAGCAGTAGGCGCTGCAGTAGATGCACCTTCGGATGCTCAGCAATTTATGTTTCCTATTACGATCCCCTTACTGGTTGGTTATATGGGCTTGTTTGTTTTTGTATTGCAAGACCCAAGTAGCAGCACTTCATTTTGGCTTTCCATTATTCCGCTCACCTCGCCAATAGCGATGATGGGAAGGATCAGCTATGGGGTTCCGTTTTGGGAGTTGGGCTTATCGATGGGCTTGCTGGTGCTCGGATTTTTAGGGACCACCTGGTTGGCGGCAAAAATTTACCGAATTGGGATTTTAATGCATGGAACCAAACCTTCCTACAAGACGATGTGGAGATGGCTTAGGAGTAGTTCCTAAGGTTTTTTAGGCGGTGCTTCAGGTTGAATTATTCGGGCACTGCGTAGTTGGTTTTGCAATAAAACCTTATTTTTCCTGAGCTAGAGATACTTTAGTTTCGATTCTTCAGTTTATACTGTATTCCATCCCCATTGTGAATGAAAAACCGATTTCAGGATTTGGCCTCGATTGACTTCTACCAAAACAAAAAGTTGGTGAAATGGCTGATTTTTTTCATTTCGCTTTTGCTGGGATTGGGATCAATAGGCTACACCCATCGCCTTGTAGAGGAATTGCGGGAGCGAGAAGATAGGCAAATCCGCGTATTGTCTGCAGCTTTAGATTATGCGGCTACGACTTCAGAGAACCTTACTTTTATCAATCAAGAAATTATTCAGCAAAACTACTCCTTTCCGATCATCATGGCGGATGGGCAAGGCAATCCAATTGACTACCGGAATATCGACTTTAAGAACAGTCGAAATCAGGTGGATTCCATGCAGCTTTTAAAAAGGGAGTTGTTGGCAATGCAGGAGGATTTTCCTCCGATTGTGCTGCAAGAAGCAGATATTCGGATTTATTACCGGAACTCTGAGTTGCTCACCAATCTGAAATATTACCCTTACATCCAACTGGCAGTGATTTTACTTTTTGGACTGCTAGTGTATGTGGTCTTTAATCAAAGCAAGCTTTCGGAACAGAATCGAGTTTGGGCAGGCCTGACCAAGGAAACTGCCCACCAACTCGGCACGCCGATTGCCTCCTTGATGGCGTGGATGGATTACCTCAAAAATTCTCCCGTTTGGGATGAAAATCAGGAAATCATTCAAGAGATGGACAAGGATGTGGCCAAACTTCGTGTAGTCACGGAGCGTTTTAGTAGCATTGGCAGCAGTCCTGTAATCCAGCCAGAGAATGTTTATGAAATCGTCGAAGAAGGTGTTTCTTACCTCAGACCTCGTATTTCGACTAAGGTAGAATGGGAAATTCAATCCGATTCTAGGGATTTAGTGGCTCTCCTAAATAAACCTTTATTTGACTGGGTGATTGAAAATGTCTGCAAAAATGCGGTAGATGCCATGAAGGGAAAGGGGCTACTTCGAATCGTACTTTTCCAAGAAAGCGACAAGTATGTGGGGATTGACATCAGTGATACAGGAGTAGGAATTGAGAAAATGAAGTTCAAAAAAGTGTTTACTCCAGGATTTTCATCTAGAAAAAGAGGCTGGGGGCTAGGACTCACTTTGTCCAAGCGTATTGTGGAGGGCTACCATGGAGGGAAGATTTTTGTCAAGCAGTCTGAGTTAGGGAAAGGCACCACTTTTCGGATTTTACTTCCAGTACCCATGATGGAAGGAACTCCCTTTAAAAGCAAAGGAATGTGGGATGGAATAGGATAAAGATTAGGTCCCAGCAGAAAAGAGAAGGTGCTTCCAATTCGATAAAGGCAACTGAAGTACAACTTAAAAAATCGGGTTGATTCATTTTTAGCTACCTTTGCTGCCTTAATTTTAGCAGTCATGAGTTTAACAACCGAAATCAATAAACGTAGGACCTTTGCCATCATTGCTCACCCGGATGCCGGGAAGACTACCTTAACCGAGAAATTGCTTCTTTTTGGAGGGGCAATACAGACGGCTGGTGCAGTAAAATCAAATAAGATAGACACGGCTACCAAGTCTGACTGGATGGAAATTGAAAAGCAACGAGGAATTTCTGTTGCAACTTCGGTGATGGGCTTTGAATACAAAGACATCAAAATCAATCTTTTAGATACACCTGGTCACCAGGATTTCGCAGAAGATACCTACCGAACCTTGACTGCTGTGGATTCGGTGATCATGGTCATCGACTGTGTGAAAGGGGTGGAGATTCAAACCGAAAAACTCATGGAGGTATGCCGCATGCGGAGTACCCCTGTGATTTGTTTTATCAACAAATTGGACCGTGAAGGTCGTGATCCCTACGATCTTTTGGATGAGGTGGAGTCCAAGCTTGGCATTAAAGTTCGCCCACTTTCCTGGCCTATCGGGATGGGAAAAGGGTTTAAAGGGGTTTATAATTTATATGAGAAGAAGCTCAACCTTTTTACGCCTTCGCAGCGCAAGTTGAGTGACGATCGGCAGGTGTTTGAAAATCTAGACGATCCCCAGTTGGATGCCTTGATAGGCCCGGGCAATGCCAATCAGCTCCGCGAAGATGTAGATTTGATCGAAGGCGTATACCCTGACTTTGATGTGAATGACTACTTAGAGGGGAAAATTGCTCCTGTCTTTTTTGGTTCTGCCGTGAATAATTTTGGGGTGAATGAAATGTTGGATACGTTTATTCAGATTGCTCCGATCCCGCAAAGTAGGGAGACAGACCTTCGGAAAGTTGCTCCAGATGAATCCAAGTTTTCAGGATTTGTGTTTAAAATCCACGCCAACATGGATCCCAACCACCGCAACCGAATTGCCTTTTTGCGCATCTGTTCTGGGAAGTTTGAGCGGAACAAGCCTTACAATCACGTGCGCGGGCCAAAGCCGCTTCGGTTTTCTAATGTGACCCAGTTTATGGCACAGGACAAAGAAATCATTGACGAGGCATTTCCAGGTGACATTGTGGGCTTGTACGATACCGGTAACCTGAAGATTGGCGATACGCTTACGGAGGGGGAAAACCTAGTGTTTACAGGAATTCCTAGTTTCTCTCCAGAGATCTTCCGGGAGGTAGTCAACAAGGATGCGATGAAGACCAAACAGCTGGAGAAAGGGCTCAAGCAGCTCATGGAGGAAGGGGTAGCTCAGCTATTTACCTTTGAGATGGGTGCTAGAAAAGTGGTCGGCACAGTGGGTCAACTGCAATTTGAAGTAATCCAGTTTCGGTTGAAAAACGAATACAATGCCACGGTGGAGTTTCATCCGATGAATCTGTACAAGGCCTGTTGGATTAGTTGTGCTGACAAGAAGCAACTGGATGAGTTTGTCCGCTCCAAAAACCGCTACATCGCGCGAGACAAGGACGATAAGTTGGTCTTTATGGCTGAGTCCAAATCCTGGTTACAGATGGTTCAGGACAACTACCCAGAAATCGAATTCCACTTTACCTCGGAGTTTTAAGAAAAAAGACAGCCGTGAGCCGTCTTTTTTAGTGCCTATTTTTTAGCTATTCCTGGTAGACTTTGCAGGAGATTTAAAGAATAAGTATAGGATTGGTGATAAGGGTACCAGAATCATAATTGCCAGCAGTAAAATTTTTCTCCCAAACGATTGGTCGCTTTTTGCGATGGAGATGAGTACATACACGACCAGGATTAGGTAAATACCTAGGAGTAGCGTGAAAATGGGTGCCGGGAGATTTAGAATGAAAAGGAGCATAGGTATTTGAAAAAATTGAAGGGTTAAATTAAAAATTGACAAGGTAAAGTTGAAGCCGTTTTAGGCCTGATGAGCTAAAAATCAAATACTTAAATTTAGGAAGAATCAGGCCAATTAACAAGGATTAAAATGTGAAAACTTAGTTGTTGGATGAATTACCCTTATTTGAAAACATCTACAAAGGCAAATTTTTTCCCGTCAAAAAGCCCTTTGTCGCTGAGTTTGAGGTCTGGAATCACCAGCAAGGCCATGAAGCTAAGGGTCATGAAAGGTGAATTGAGGGTAGAACCCATTGCTTTGGCCATGTGGTCGATACGGGTGTAGGCTGCCGCTACTTCGTAGCCATCTTCGGGGGACATAATGCCACCCACTGGCAGCGGAAGTACTTCTTCTTGATCTCCCCAAACTGCGGATACCCCACCCTTGGCCTCAATCAATAAATTTACGGCTTTGCAAATGGAAGCATCGTCTACCCCCACGGCGATGATGTTATGGGAGTCATGGCCTACCGAGGATGCAATTGCCCCTGTCTTCAATCCAAAATTTTTAATAAACGCGAGAGCAGGAGGAGCATCTTGGTAACGATTCACTACAGTGATTTTGAGGATGTCCTTTTCTGGATTGGAAAAGGCAAAGCCCTCTAGAATCAAGATTTCACCTTGGATTTCGGGAGTGATCAGCTGACCATCCAATGCTTCAATGACACGGACTTGTTTGCCCTGAGCTGGGATCTGGAAATCCTTTAGGCTTTTGGTGGAGGCATTAAAGTGATTGATGACCTCATTTTTAACCCTAGGAATCTTTGTTTTTCCATTTTCAGCTACTTTTTCCCCACGGATGTAGGTGGCAAGCACTTCAAATTTTTCTAGATCTTGGACTACAATAAAATCCGCTCCATCTCCTACACGGAGCTGCCCTACCGGAAGATCATAGTGGAGAATGGGATTAATGCAGGCCGCGCGTAGCACATCAAAAACATTTTTTCCTTTGGCAATTGCACGACAAACAAGTTCATTGATGTGGCTCAAGGCAAGGTTGTCCGGGTGCTTGTCGTCCGAGCAAAATAGCAGCATCTCGGGATAGTCATCGATGAGGTCAATTAGCGCATCAAAGTTTTTGGCGGCCGATCCTTCCCGAATCGAGATTTTCATACCGAGTTTTATTTTTCCCAGCGCTTCCTCGTAGGAAAAGCATTCGTGGTCTGTACTTGGGCCTGCACTTACATATTTTTCTGCCAATTCACCCATTAAACCCGGTGCATGACCATCGATGGGTTTGCCATAGTGTTGGGAAATCCGAATTTTTTCCATCACTTCAGGATCTCGGTTCACTGTTCCTGGCCAGTTCATCATCTCTGCGAGGTAGCGAATTTCGGGGCGGCTCATCAGGGATTCAATATCGGCCACTTTGATTTCGCCACCAGCAGTTTCAAAAGCTGTGGCCGGCACACAGGAAGGCGCGCCAAAGAAAAAGTGAAAGGGAACTAGTTTTCCATTTTCAATCATGTATTCTACACCCTGCATGCCACATACATTGGCGATCTCATGCGGATCGGAGATGGTGGCAACGGTCCCGTGAACCACCGCAAGGCGTGCAAATTCCGAAGGAACAAGCATGGAGGATTCCACATGAACATGCGCATCAATAAATCCTGGGAGGAGGTAGGGTAATCCTGGTTTGGGATCTATTGGAGTGATTTTATTTATTTTTTGTGCTTCTACTTCTAGAGCAACTGGATAAATTTGTCGGAGGTGGAGATCAATAAGCTGCGCTTCTAGGATCATGGAATACGAATTCAATAGGACAAAGATAGTTACTTGATTTTACAGGGATGAACTTTGATTTTTTGAGAATAGGTACTGTTAAAACTACTATATTTGCCCAAATTTCAGGCAGTAAAAAAAGAGAGGTTTTTTGATGAACAAAATTGTCATCGCCATAGACGGATATTCGGGTTGTGGGAAAAGTTCGACTGCCAAAGAGGTAGCCAAGAAACTTGGCTTCACTTACATTGATTCTGGAGCGATGTATCGTGCCACAGCCTTACATTTTTTAAATGAAAATCTGTCTCCAACTCGTGCTGCTGATGTAGAAAAAGGTTTGAAAAGCCTTCAAATATCATTTCATCAAAATCCATTGACTCACCAACAAGAAACTTACCTCAATGGTGTCAATGTAGAGGATGAAATTCGGACGATGCGAATTTCCGAGCGTGTAAGTGAAGTAGCCACTGTCAAAGAGATTCGTGCAGCGCTAGTAGCTCAACAACAAAAATTAGGTCAAAATAAGGGGGTGGTTATGGATGGAAGAGATATAGGTTCCGTGGTATTCCCAGAAGCAGAACTAAAACTTTTCATGACCGCAGACGTAGAGACACGAGCCAAGCGTCGCCAATTGGAATTGCTTGGCAAGGGAGAGCATGCCTCTCTAGAAGAGATCAAATTGAATTTAGAAACTAGAGATGAGGTAGACTCCAACAGGACGGAGAGCCCCTTACTGAAAGTTCCAGATGCCATTGAAATTGACACCAGCTCCTTGACTTTTTCCGAACAAGTGGAACAAATCATAGACTTGGTCAAAAAAGTAACGCTTAATTAATCAATCGATGCAAGTAACCATAGATAAAAATTCGGGCTATTGTTTTGGGGTGGAGTTTGCCATTAAGATGGCAGAGGATGAGATGGAAAACATGGAGCCTCTGTATTGTCTAGGAGATATTGTGCACAACGACATGGAAGTCAAGCGGCTCAGTGCGAAGGGCTTAGTCGTGATTGATCGCGAGCAGCTTCAGAAGCTAAGCAACTGTAAGGTGCTGATTCGTGCGCATGGAGAACCGCCAGAAACTTACAAATTGGCTATTGAGAATAACATTGAATTGATCGATGCCTCCTGTCCTGTCGTACTCAAACTTCAGCATCGGGTCAAGAATGCCTTTGACAAGATGGAGCGTGAGAATGGTCAGATTGTCATCTATGGTAAAAAGGGCCATGCTGAAGTCATTGGGCTCACAGGTCAGACCTTAGAAAAAGCGATAGTGGTGATGGAAGATGCTGATTTGGAAAAGATCGATTACAATCGGCCGATCACTTTGTTTAGCCAGACCACCAAGAGCACCAAAGGGTTTTATGCTTTGTCTGAGAAAATTGAAGAAAAAATTAAGGCCACCAAAGGGGAATTGACGGAGATTGATTTCAACTCCAATGATTCCATCTGTAGGCAGGTATCGAACCGTGAGCCGCAGCTACAACGCTTTGCAAAAGAGAATGACGTCATTCTTTTTGTATCAGGCAAGAAGAGTTCTAATGGAAAGGCCTTGTATCAAGTGTGTCTTTCTGAGAATCCGAGGAGTTATTTCATTGAGAGTGAGGAAGAAATCGATCAAGATTGGTTTCTACATGCTGAGCGCGTAGGGATCTGTGGAGCCACCTCCACACCGATGTGGTTGATGGAGCAAGTGAAATCCTATGTGGACGGCATTGAAGAGCGTTTGCTTCAAGACTGAGACAAGGGCTCCAAAAAAAAATCGCGAATAAAAGTCCCAAGAAATAATGTAACCTAAGCTCCATCTCAAAAGGTTTTTACTTAGATTTGTGGCGTTTTTAAAGGCTCATAGTTCCATACAGATATGTCAAAAATAGTGAAGCTTAAAAAAGGATTTGACCTGAATCTAGTTGGCAAGGCTCCCCTAGAGTTTATCCAAGTAGCAGCAGCGACCACCTTTGCCATTAAACCCACGGATTTTCCGGGGATTCAGCGTCCCAAAGTGCTTGTTAATGAGGGAGATACTGTTAAAGCAGGTACTCCAATTCTATTGGACAAAGCCATGGACCAGGTCATCTATGCTTCCCCAGTTTCTGGAGAGGTAGTGGAGATCAAAAGAGGAGACAAGAGAAAGCTCTTAGAAATTAAGATTCTTGCTGACGCTACAGTTACGCATGAAAAATCTGGGGCTTTGGACCTCAACCAAGATCGAGCTGAAATAGCGAGTAAGCTTGCAGCCTCTGGTGTATGGCCAAATTTGATTCAACGCCCTTTTGGTATCGTTGCCAATCCTGCCGATAGCCCTAAAGCAATTTTTGTTTCTGGGTTTGACACGCATCCTTTGGCTCCTGAAGTACCTTTCTTACTTCAAGGTGAGGAGCGCTATTTCCAGGCTGGTATTGATGCTCTAGCTAAATTGACTTCAGGCAAAGTTCACCTCAATGTGGATGGCTCCAAGGCTGTTCCAGCAATTTTTTCGGGTGTAAAGAATGCACAAATCAACCAGTTTTCTGGTCCACACCCTGCGGGGAATGTAGGGACGCAAATTCACCACTTAGATCCGATCAACAAAGGTGATATCGCTTGGACAATCTCACCTTATGGAGTAGCTCAAATCGGAAAATTTGTTTTGGAAGGCATTTATGATGCTTCCAAGGTAATTGCTCTGACTGGATCTGAGATGAGCCAAAGAGGGTATGTAAAGACCTATACCGGAGCAAATGTGAGTACTTTTATAGCTGGAAGCAGTCAATCTGAAAGCCTTAGAATCATCGCTGGCAATGTGTTGACAGGAGAAAAGGTAGATGCGCATGGATATCTAGGTTTTTACCACAACCAGGTAACGGTCATCCCTGAAGGGAAATACGAGGAGTTTTTGGGTTGGTTGAAACCTAGTTCTTCTAAGCTTAGCTTTCACAAGGCAATAGGTATGTTTTCCTTCTTAAATAGAGGAGAGTTTAAAGTAGATACCAATACACACGGGGAGGAACGGCCTTTTGTGGTAACTGGTGTATTTGAAAAGGTGATGCCAATGGATATTTTGCCAACTTACCTTTTCAAGGCGATCGTTACTGAGGACTTTGATGAAATGGAGGAATTAGGATTGTATGAAGTGATAGAAGAAGATGTGGCGCTTTGCGAATTTGTGGATCCGTCCAAAAACGAGTTGCAAGAACTTGTTCGCCATGGGATTGAATTATTAATGTATAATTAAGCTATGAAGTTATTACAAAATCTCTTCGATGGAATTAAGCCAAACTTTGAAAAGGGCGGCAAGTGGGAAAAATTCCATACCCTGTATGAAGGGCATCGGACAATTGCTTTTGCCCCTGACTTGGTTACTAAGTCCAAAGGTGCACAGATCAAGGATGCTACAGATTTGAAGCGAGTGATGATCACGGTAGTGATTGCTATGATCCCAGCTTTACTTTTTGGCATTTTAAACATTGGACATCAGCATTTCATCGCTACAGGCGCTGAAGGAACTTTCATAGACAAGGCAATATTTGGAGCGCTATCGGTGCTTCCAATCTTGATTGTTTCCTATGCGGTGGGTTTGTTGACCGAATTTACCTTCTGTGTGATTCGCAACCATCCCATCTCTGAGGGCTACCTCGTGACTGGGATGTTGATTGCCTTGGTAATGCCTCCCTTTATTCCACTCTGGCAGGTGGCCTTGGCCACCATTTTTGCAGTAGTCATCGGTAAAGAGGTTTTTGGTGGTACTGGGATGAATATTCTCAATGTGGCCATGACGGCACGTGCTTTTCTTTACTTTGCCTACCCAGCACAAATTTCTGGAGACTTGGTGTGGACTTATCTTGGTGATAAGCCTGCAGTTGATGGATTCTCAGGAGCAACAGCCTTGGCAGTAGCCTACAATTCTAGTGTAGAGGGTACTCCTGTAGTAGAGGCTTTGTCAACCCACAATGCAGCTTTAGGTGCTGATTATAGCTTCATGAGCATGTTTATGGGTTGGATTCCTGGTTCCATTGGTGAAACTTCTACCTTGATGGCTTTGATCGGAGCTGTAATTCTTGTGGCCACAGGCGTGGCAAGCTGGAAAATCATCGTAGGTGGATTTGGTGGTGCGTATGCGATGGGTCTTGTCATGAATGCCCTGCAAGTAAACGAATTCATGGCCATGCCAGCACACTACCATTTGGTAATGGGTGGTTTGGCTTTTGGAGTGGTATTTATGGCCACAGACCCTGTATCTGCAGCGCAGACAGAATTAGGAAAATGGATATACGGGATCTTGATAGGGGTGCTGACAGTTATCATTCGTGTCACCAACCCAGCATACCCAGAAGGCATCATGTTGGCGGTACTTTTTATGAATGTGGTAGCGCCATTGATTGATCATTATGTAGTGAAGGCAAATAAAACAAGGAGGTTACAACGTGCAACAGTCTAATACTTACATCATCGTTTATTCGGCAGTATTGACCATTATCCTGGGATTGTTACTTTCAGGATCCGCCCAGGTATTGGGCCCTTGGCAACAAGAGGCCATAGCTTTGGATAAGAAAAAGCAAATTTTGGGAGCTGTGATTTCAGCAGAAGAGATTGCATCTATGACCCCAGAACAAGTAAATAAGTTTTATGAAACGCGTATTTCTTCTACTGTAGTAGACCTTTCTGGTGCTGAAATTAAAAAGGAGGGGGTTACTGCTGAGAAGGTTGAAATTGCAAAGGATTACAAGAAGCCTGCAGAGGAGCGTGCTTATCCAATATTTATTTTTCATGCAGAAGGCAACCCAGAGGCTGTTGAATCCTACATCTTCCCGATGTATGGCGCTGGATTATGGGACGCCATTTGGGGATATCTTGCTCTTGAAACAGATATGAATACCATCGGAGGTATTACCTTAGCTCACGCAGCAGAGACCCCAGGTCTTGGTGCGCGAATTACGGAGGCTAAAGTGCAGGAGCGGTATGTTGGAAAGAAAATTTTTGATGAATCAGGTGCTTTAATTGCCGTGATGATGCAAAAAGGAGAGGGCAAAGACTACGGTAATGATGCTCACAAAGTAGATGGTATGTCTGGAGCAACCATTACAGGAAATGGAGTCAACAACATGTTAAAAGCTTACATGGGGTACTATGAAGGCTATATCAAAGCAAAGTCAACTCCAAAGGCGGCAGTAGCTGCACTTTAAAATTAACTCATTAAAACAACTGAATTATGAGTACTGAAACAGTAGAAAAGGATCTGGTAGTTAAGCCTTCAGAGTCTTTACTCTCGAAAAGAAGAAAAAAATTAATCACAGACCCGCTTATAGATGACAATCCTGTAACGGTTCAAGTACTTGGTATTTGCTCTTCATTGGCAGTTACCACACAGATGCAGCCTACTTTGGTCATGGCAATCTCGGTAATCTTTGTAGTTGCCCTTTCCAATTTTGCAATCTCATTGATGCGAAATACCATTCCTGCACGTGTACGAATCATCGTTCAATTGGCAGTAGTAGCGACTTTGGTTACCATCGTAAGTGAGATCCTGAAAGCTTTTGCGTATGACATGTATAAGGAACTTTCTGTATTCATTGGATTGATCATTACCAATTGTATCGTGATGGGCCGTTTGGAGGCTTTTGCGATGGGCAACAAGCCTTATGACTCCATGCTTGATGGTTTGGGTTCTGCGCTTGGATATTCTTGGATTATTCTTACCGTAGCGTTCTTCAGGGAGCTTTGGGGCTCTGGAGCGGTTTTTGGTGTTCCTGTTTTCAGCTATGTTTCCAGTTTGTTTGGCCCAGATTTTAAGTTGGCTACCAATGGATTGATGGTGACTCCAGTAGGAGCATTTATTATTTTGGGATTGATTGTTTGGGTACAACGTACCAAAACAGGCTATGTAGAACATTAATTAAGACAAGCGACCATGGAATTATTTAGCTTAGGTATTCGATCGATTTTCATTGATAACATGATTTTCGCATACTTTTTAGGAATGTGCTCCTTTCTTGCCGTTTCTAAAAAAGTAAGTACAGCTGTGGGCCTCGGTGCTGCAGTAGTGTTTGTATTGGGAGTTACGGTTCCTTTCAACTGGATTCTGAATGAGTTTGTCTTGAAAGAAGGAGCCTTAACGTGGATTTCTGCAAGTATGACCACTATCGATTTGTCTTTCCTCCGTTTCATCATGTTTATCGCGATTATTGCGGGCATTGTACAGTTGGTGGAGATGGTCGTGGAGAAATTTTCTCCAGCACTTTATGGGCAGTTGGGTATTTTCCTTCCCTTAATTGCTGTAAACTGTGCGATTTTAGGGGGCTGTTTGTTTATGGCACAGCGTGATTATACCTTGGCGGAGTCTGCCGTTTATGGCTTTGGATCTGGCTTTGGCTTTATGTTGGCGATTGTTTTGCTAGCAGCTATCCGCGAGCGATTGAAGTATTCTCAAGTTCCGAATGGATTGAAAGGTCTTGGAATTACAATGCTACTTACTGGATTGATGGGTATAGCGTTCATGTCCTTTATGGGAATTGACCTGTAAGCAGATAAATATTTGCAAAAAAGGCCCTGAAGAAACTTCAGGGCCTTTTTTGTGCTCTGAATTATTGAGTATATTCATTGCATTCACCAAAGCACTATTCACATGAAAATTGTAATAACATTACTTCTGTTCTTTTTCTTTCAGACTTCCAGTTTTGGACAAAATAATCCTTGGATTGAGTTATTTTCTGGAGCGGATCTAGAGGGTTGGAGAATTTCCGAAAACCCAGGTTCCTTTTCCATCGAAGACAACTTACTGAAAGTCTCAGGCCCTAGAGCACATGCTTTTTATGTGGGGGAAGTTGGAAATGCTGACTTCAAAAATTTCGAGCTGCTCGTAGAAGTAAAGACGTTACCTAAAGCCAATTCGGGAATTTTCATTCATACTGGTTACCAAGAGACGGGTTGGCCTGAAAAGGGCTATGAAGTTCAGGTCAACCAAAGTCACTCGGATTGGAGAAAATCAGGAAGCCTATATGCAGTACAGGATGTACGCGAGGTGTATGTTCAGGATGGGGAATGGTATACGTACCATGTGGTGGTCAAGGGAGATCAGATTTCTGTTGCCTTGAATGGTACTGTAATTATGGAGTATGACGAGTCAGCAGATACTCAAAGAACTTGGACTCCTGGTGATCCAAAACGCTTTGACAGAGGCACGATTGCCCTTCAAGCCCATGATCCTGAAAGTGTGATTTACTACCGCTCAGTTAAAATTAAACTTCTTGACTGAATCTGTTGTTGATGCTACGCTTGGTTGAACTTATTCTAACACCCTAATTATGGCATTTACCTACCGAAAATTACTCGCCTATTTCTTTAGAGGATTGTTGTTTCTCACTCCTTTGGCGGTAACGGTCTACGTCATCTATCAATTATTTCTATTTCTTGACAATTTGATTCCTGTGCCTATTCCTGGAATTGGGATCTTAATGGTCCTTGCCTTGATTACCTTTGTGGGGTATTTGGCAAGTTTGTTCTTTACTAAGCCGCTTTTTGATTGGTTTGAACGAACAGTATTTAAGATTCCATTCGTAAATCTTTTATATACTTCAATCAAAGATTTGATGGGGGCTTTTGTAGGTGAAAAAAAGAAATTCAATGCTCCGGCTCTGGTAGAGGTTTCGGAGAATATGAAGCGACTTGGATTTATCACTCAAGAGGACATGAGTCCCGTAGGTACACCTGAATTTGTAGCGGTTTATTTTCCACATAGCTACAATGTATCCGGCAATGTATTCTTGGTAAAGCGCGAGAAAGTGATCCCACTCAAAGGGGTGAAAAATTCAGATGTAATGAAGTTTATGGTGTCTGGAGGAGTATCTTCGATTGAACAGGCCAAAGAATAAACCTGATATTTTTTAACAGCCAAATTGACCTAAATGGTGGTCTATGTGCTTGTCATTAAATCGTTCCCACTCCTCGTAATTGAGAAGTCCAAAGCCAGGGTGTGGGGTTAGCAAAGAGGGATTATCTTCAAATAAGAGCTGGTAAGCATCCCAACTCGCTATCAAAGCTGATTTTGCAGTTTCTAAATCAGGATATCGAAGCTCAAGCAAGGTGTCGGGTAGGCCTGGAGCTTTAATTCCCCTCGGGAAAGGTAAATCCGTAAAAAGTAATGCCTGCTTTTGGGCAAGCTGTTTTTCGTTGGGTTCAATAACTGGAATAGGAATTTTTCCTGCGGAGAGTTTGAGTGAGATAGTCAGATGTTCCACCATGTGTTGTGGAGTAAGTATGCCAAAAATTGCCTCGGATTGAAGACTCAATTTTTGGAGTCTTTGGAGTAGTTGTTGTTTAGTCATAGCTTGTAAAGTAGTTGAAAAAAAAGCGTTTGATAGAATCAAACGCCTTTATTGATTAATGAACTCTAGAATATCGATTTAGCTTCCGCACATTTCGCAGCCCTCTGGATCATCCAGGGAACAAGCAATGGCGTCTTGCTTTTGTGTTTTAATTGCTTCAGTTTCGTTTGCCTTCTCCATTTTTGGCTGCTCAAGCTGAGACTTGTCCAAGGTAAACTTGATCGCTGCCGTAGCTGCTTGAGAGCGTAGGTAATACATGCCTGTCTTCAGTCCTTTTTTCCATGCATAGAAGTGCATGGAGGTCAGCTTTCCAAAGTTTGGATCTTGCATGAAGATGTTCATGCTTTGAGACTGGCAAATGTAGGCTCCACGATCTGCAGCCATGTCTATGATGATTTTCTGAGAAATCTCCCAAACTGTCTTGTATAGATCCTTGATGTTTTGTGGGATTCCAGGAACTGCCAGAACAGATCCATTGGTGGAAATGAGTCGGTTTCTCATCGTGTCGTTCCATAATCCTAACTCAATTAAGTCTTTCATCAAATGCTTGTTGACCACAATAAATTCACCTGAAAGGGTTCTTCTCGTGTAGATGTTTGAGGTATATGGCTCAAAGCATTCGTTGTTGCCAAGGATTTGAGAGGTAGAAGCAGTTGGCATTGGAGCTACCAATAGGGAGTTTCTTAATCCGAACTTTTTCACTTTTTCTTTCAAGGCATCCCAATCGTATCGACCAGATTTAGGAGTCACGCCCCACATGTCAAACTGAAGGATTCCTTTGGATGCTGGGCAACCGTCGTAGGTCTCGTAAGTACCTTGGGTTTTTGCAAGCTCCATGGAAGTCTCCACTGCAGCATAATAAATGGTTTCAAAGATATCCTCGTTGAGTCCTCTTGCTTCTACAGAATCAAAAGGCATTCGAAGTAGAATAAACGCATCAGCCAAACCTTGAACACCCAATCCAATTGGGCGGTGTCTGAAGTTGGATTTTCTAGCTTCTTCAACTGGGTAGTAGTTGATGTCGATTACCTTGTTTAGGTTACGCGTTGCTACTTTGGTGATCTCATACAATTTTTGGTGATCAAATCGTAGGACACCATCTTCGCCAGCAATCACAAATTTTGGTAGGGCGATAGAAGCTAGGTTACATACTGCCACCTCATCTGGCGCTGTATATTCGATAATCTCCGTACACAAGTTAGAAGACTTGATCGTTCCCAAATTCTGCTGGTTGGACTTACCGTTGGCAGCATCCTTATAGAGCATGTATGGGGTACCGGTTTCGATCTGGGATTCCAGAACTTCAAACCAGAGTTCCTGTGCTTTGATGGTTTCTCTTGCTCTTCCTTCTTTTTCGTACTTCTCATACAATCTCACAAATTCCTCTCCATGGCAATCGGACAGTCCTGGGGCTTCGTTAGGACAGAAAAGAGACCAGTCTTCATTATTCTCTACCCGCTGCATGAATAGATCTGGTATCCACAAAGCATAGAATAGGTCCCTGGCACGCATTTCTTCCTTACCATGGTTTCTGCGCAGTTCAAGGAAATCCTTGATATCTGCGTGCCAAGGTTCCAAATAGATTGCAAAACTTCCTTTTCGCTTTCCTCCACCTTGATCTACGTAACGGGCGGTCATGTCGAAGTTTCGAAGCATTGGAACAATGCCATTGGATACGCCATTGGTACCTTTGATGTAACTGCCTTTTGCTCTCACATTGTGGATAGAAAGTCCAATTCCACCCGCTGATTGTGAGATTTTAGCGCAAGACTTCAAGGTGTCGTAGATGCCATCAATGCTGTCGTCCTTCATGGTGAGGAGGAAGCAAGAAGATAGCTGTGGTTTGGGTGTACCAGCATTAAAAAGGGTAGGGGTAGCATGCGTAAACCATTTTTCGGAGAGCAAGTCGTAGGTTTCAATTGCTGCATCCAAATCTTCACGGTGAATGCCTATTGCCACCCGCATCAGCATGTGTTGTGGACGTTCCACTACTTTGCCATCCAGACGGATGAGGTAGCTTCTTTCCAAAGTTTTGTACCCAAAGTAGTCGTAGCTAAAGTCACGCTTGTAATCGATCGCCTCATCGAGTTTTGCTGCGTGTTGCTTAATGATACCATATACCTCTGTGTCCAGTAACTGGGCGTTGCCTCCTGTTTTAGGATTGACATAGGTGTACAGTCTTTTCATGGTATTGGAAAAAGACTGGCTGGTAGTTTTGTGTAGGTTAGAGATCGCGATACGTGCCGCTAGAATGGCATAGTCTGGGTGCCTTACTGTAAGGGAGGCACAAACCTCAGCAGCAAGGTTATCGAGTTCGGAAGTGGTCACTCCATCGTAGAGCCCATCGATTACCTTTTTGGCAACCTCTATTGGTTGGATGAATTTTGGATCTAGTTCATAGCAAAGGTTTTCTATCCTTGCAGTGATCTTATCGAATCGTACGGATTCTCTTCTTCCGTCTCTTTTTACTACTAACATACTCAGGCGATTTTTTAAAGGGGGTGGTTTAGAATAGGTATTATTGGGTACTAATTGTATTTAGAAATCTTCTCCAATCGAGAATCGGGCTCCAGTATCTGCAGTTTCGGTGGACTTCATCACGCCAGCTTTCTGGTAGTCGCCCACTCGTTTTTCGAAGAAGTTAGTTTTGCCCTGTAGGGAGATCATGTCCATGAAATCGAATGGATTGCTGCTATTCCATTCCTTCTCACAGCCTAGTTCCATTAGGAGTCTGTCGGCTACAAATTCGATGTATTGACACATCAAATCGGCGTTCATTCCAATCAATCGAACAGGTAAGGCATCGGTCACAAATTCTTTTTCGATGGCTACCGCATCCATAATGATTTGGCGAACGGTCTCTTTTGGTAACTGGTTAATTACATGCTTGGTGTACAAGTGACAAGCAAAATCGCAGTGCAGTCCTTCGTCTCTTGATATCAATTCATTCGAGAAGGTTAGTCCTGGCATCAATCCTCTCTTCTTCAGCCAGAAGATCGAGCAAAAGGATCCCGAGAAGAAAATACCTTCCACGGCAGCAAAGGCAATCAGACGTTCTTGGAAGGTGCCATTGTCTATCCATCTCAAGGCCCAATCCGCCTTTTTCTTCACGCAATCGATGTGTTCAATTGCATTGAGTAACCTATCGCGCTCCGCATTGTCCTTGATGTAGGTATCGATGAGTAAGGAATAGGTTTCAGAATGGATGTTTTCCATTGCGATTTGAAATCCATAGAAAAACTTGGCTTCAGTATACTGTACCTCTGCTACGAAGTGCTCCGCAAGATTTTCGTTAACAATCCCGTCAGAGGCAGCAAAAAAGGCAAGAATGTGAGAAATGAAATGTCTTTCCCCATCATTTAGATTTCTCCAGTCACTTAAATCTTGACTCAAGTCAATTTCCTCAGCAGTCCAAAAGCTGGCTTCTGCTTTTTTGTAGTATTGCCAGATGTCGGCATGCTGAATTGGAAATAAGACAAATCGGTTACTGTTTTCTTGTAAAATCGGCTCGTGCTGCATTGCTCTCTAGAATTTGTAATCTAAGGTTTGGGTATTTTCGGCCAGTAATCGGCCTTGGGGTGTTCCAATGATGGAAAAAGCTGTCTTTTCAGAACAGCTATTCAACAAATATGAGGATGAAAAAGGGAATAAAAAAGTAACCCAAAAGCAACAAAACATGCAAAATGACCAATAGTCAAAAAGCATATAAATAATTATAATACAATAATTTAACCTATAAAAAGTAAAGTAAAGAATCAATTTTATTTCTCAATTTTGCCCGTTTGAATATTTTTCAAATTCAAATTTTTTTTTTTTTGGCTAAGCTCTGACCTAAGTTTTGAACATTAGTCAAATCAAAAATGAATCATTTTTTCAGTTTAAAGCATTAAAAATCAATTAGTTGAAAAATTGATTTTTTTTACTCAAAAAATAAGGGATCCTCCAAAGAGGAAGTGATTCAGCCGGAAAAGGGAGCCTTCAAACTACTATCCAAAAAGGGTGCTTATCTTTTTATCATTTTTGACAAATGTTTTTTTAGTTTCATTTCAATTCCTATATTTGCACTCCGATTTCGATAAATCAAGAAAATGTACGCAATTGTTAACATCGCAGGAAAGCAGTTCAAAGTAACAAAAGATCAGTTTGTCTATGCCCCTAAATTGGCTGGAGCAACTGGCGCTTCCGTGGAATTTGACCAGGTATTATTGGCAGAAGCCAATGGCACCGTGTCTGTAGGCGCTCCGCTGCTCGCGGGAGCTAAGGTATCCGGAAAAATTCTGGATCATGTAAAAGGTGATAAGGTGATTATCTTCAAAAAGAAGCGCCGCAAGGGCTACAAGAAGAAAAACGGCCACAGACAAGATTTCACCAAAGTAATGATTGAATCAATTACGCTATAAGACTTTCCTAAGAAAATCATAAACGAATCAAACCATGGCACACAAAAAAGGTGTAGGTAGTTCCAAGAACGGTCGCGAATCACATTCTAAACGATTGGGTGTGAAGAAGTATGGCGGTGAAGTTGTTATCGCAGGAAACATTCTGGTAAGACAGAGAGGAACAAAACATCACCCAGGTCTCAATGTAGGTGTTGGTAAAGACCATACCCTATTTGCATTGACCAACGGCGTTGTATCCTTCAAGAAAAAATTTGATGGGAGATCTTATGTGAGCATTCTTCCTGCTCAAGATTAATTTCGACCACTTCGAACAAAAACCTCTTCCTAGGAAGAGGTTTTTTTTTGTCCTAGTCCCATCTTTCGTCCACTAATCATTTTTTTGGATGTCGTTTCCCACTTTTTCCCTACTTTAAAATTTTGAAATTAATTCAATCCCTATGGTTCCATTACAATCTTTTCTTCGAAGTAGTATTCTTCTGCTACTTATGCTGCTTAGTTTTCCCTCAATTGGGCAACAAATCCCTGATCCCAAACTCTATGATGCTGTTCAATGGCGCCTGATTGGTCCATTTAGAGGAGGTAGGGCAGACGCAGTATCAGGCGTGAAAGGCAATGACAAGTCCTATTACTTTGCTTCAACTGGTGGAGGAATTTGGAAAACAACCGATGCTGGCCAAACCTGGAAATCCGTTTCAGATGGATTTTTTGGTGGTTCCATGGGGGCAGTCGCCGTATCGGAATCTGATACGTCAACCGTCTATGCCGGTGGGGGTGAGAAAACAGTTCGAGGGAATGTTTCCTTTGGATATGGAATCTGGAAAACTTCGGATGCAGGCAAGACCTGGGCTCGTGCTGGACTTGACAAAAGCCGCTTCGTCTCTCGGCTTCGCATCCATCCTACTAATCCCAATGTAGTCTATGCAGCCGTGTTGGGTGATATTTTTAAACCTGATGCGATGCGTGGGGTGTTCAAGACAACTGATGGTGGTCAAAATTGGGAGAAAGTACTTTTCGTAAACGACGTCTCTGGGGCAGTAGATTTGATTTTAGATCCCAACAACCCAGAAGTGCTGTATGCCTCTACTTGGGAGCTGAAACGAACTCCATACAGCTTGGAAAGTGGTGGACCGGGTTCCAAACTATTCAAATCCTCCAATGGAGGAAAAACTTGGGAAGAACTTTCCTCTAAGGAAACTTTCCCTAAAGGACTTTTAGGAATTATGGGAATCACCGTATCGCCTAAGAATTCCAACCGATTGTATGCCATTATTGAAAACGATAAAGGAGGTGTCTACACGTCTAGAGATGCGGGGCAAACTTGGGAGCTGGTAAATGAAGACCGTAATCTACGTCAACGCGCCTGGTATTATTCTCGGATTTATGCCGATCCTCAACAAGAAGAGACAATCTATGTGCTCAATGTGAGTTACCATAAATCAACAAATGGTGGCAAAACCTTTAAAGGGGCCAATGCTCCTCATGGTGATCACCACGACTTATGGATAGATCCAGCCAATAATCAGCGGATGATTATCGCCGATGATGGAGGCGCTCAAGTATCTGAAGATGGTGGTGACAACTGGTCTACCATGATGAACCAGCCTACTTCTCAGTTTTACCGGGTGACCACAGACAATAGTTTCCCTTACCGGATCTATGGTGCGCAGCAGGACAACTCAACCGTACGTATTCGTCATCGTAACGATGGTGGATCCATCGGTGAATCCGATTGGGAACCTACTGCTGGAGGAGAGTCTGGCTGGATTGCGCCAGATCCTACGAATAGTGACATCGTCTATGGGGGTTCTTATGGAGGACTACTTACTCGTGAAAACCATAGAAATGGAACTTCCAGAACCGTCAATGTTTGGCCTGATAATCCTATGGGACATGGAGCAGAAGGGATGAAGTATAGATTCCAGTGGAACTTTCCTATTTTCTTTTCTCCCCACGATCCAAAATTACTCTACACGACCAGTAACCAATTTCACCGCTCTTCCAACGAAGGACAAAGCTGGGAGGTATTCTCTCCAGACTTGACCCGAAATGACAAGAGCAAACTCGGACCTTCTGGGGGTCCGATCACCAAGGACAATACCTCGGTCGAGTACTATGCCACGATCTTCACAGCTGCTGAATCTCCGATTGCCAAAGGGGTAATCTGGGCAGGATCAGATGACGGATTGGTGCATGTAACCACGGACAATGGTAAAACATGGCAGAATGTAACTCCTAAAGACCTTCCTGAGTGGCTTCAAATCAACTCCATTGAAGCAAGCCCATTTGCGGCTGGGGAGGCCTATTTTGCAGCAACAGGCTACAAGACAGGCAACTATGCTCCTTACCTCTACAAGACCAAGGACTATGGAAAAACCTGGACCAAGATAGTTTCAGGAATTGATGCGGAGCATTTTACCCGCGTGGTAAGAGCAGATCCTGCCAAAAAAGGCATGCTTTACGCAGGTACCGAAACAGGCATGTATTATTCTAAAGATGATGGAGCCAGCTGGCATTCTCTGCAGTTGAACCTACCCATTGTGCCGATCACGGATTTGACAATCAAGGAAAATAACCTAATCGCAGCAACCCAAGGAAGATCGTTCTGGATTATTGATGACCTCACAGTCCTGCACCAAGCGGAGGCTGGATTGGAGAATAAACCTTTTCACCTTTACAAGCCGCAAGACTCATACCGCATCGATGGTATGAGACGCAAAAGCTTGACGGATGGAAGCAACCGTCCGGGAGGAGTTTTGGTGTACTACTTCCTCAAGGAAAAGCCAGCCACTGAGATGAAAATTGAATTCTTCGATGCTAAAAACCAACTCATCCGCTGGTTCTCTACTAAAGGAGTAAATGGAGACACCTTGAAGGTAAAACCTGGTGCTGGGGAATTTAACTGGAACCTGCGCGGTGAAAACGCGGAAGGATTTGAGGGAATGATCCTATGGGCAGCAAGCCTTCGTGGACCAAAGGTTGTCCCAGGCACCTACAGAGTGCGAATGACTGTAGATGGTCAGTCCCAAGAGCAATCTTTCAAGGTGCTTGCGGACCCGCGCTATGAGTCTACCCAAGAGGACTTGGAAGCGCAGTACAACTATTTGTTGGCTGTACGCGACAAAATCACGGAAACGCATCAGGCGATCAAGTTGATTCGTGTGTACCGTTCTGAATTGGATTCGCTGACAACCAAGCCTGAGAATCTTGCCCAGATCAAAGCTGAGATGCAGGAGATCGAAGAGACCCTTTACCAGACCCAAAACCGAAGCGGTCAAGATCCGCTTAACTTCCCTATTCGACTCAACAACAAGTTGGCCCACTTGACTAGCGTGGTAGGTAGTGGAGACTATCGTCCAACTGACTCTTCTGAAGAAGTGCGCAAAGAGATCACCGCACAAATAGATGTGCAGCTGGCACGCTTCCGAAAGCTGGAGCGGGAACAAATCTCCCGAGTCTTAAATATCGAAGAAATGAAGACCAAGCTGGAAAAGAAAAAGTAAGCAAATGAGCCCCGCATTGCGGGGCCCATTTGTTTTAGAACGGTCGATAGGAAAGAATTTGCTCCAAAAACATTCCAGCGCTTCCCGGAGAAAGCAGGAGGATACAGACTATCCCAAAAATGGCTCCATAGAGGTGTGCATCGTGATTGATGTTGTCCTGGCCTTGTTGCCCCTTGACATAGGAATAGATCAGAAAAAAACCACCCAACAGGAAACCAGGGAGGCAGAGTAATCCGAACAAGCAGATGTCTGAGAGGGGCATTAGGATGATACTGGCAAAAACGGTAGCGGAAGTACCTCCAGAAGCGCCTAGAGCTTGGTAGTAGTGATTACCCTGTTGCTTCAAATAGGTGGGAATATCGGCAATCACTATCGCGGCGAGGTAAAATCCGACGAAAATCAAGCCTCCTAGGTCTAATCCAAATTGAAACTTAAAAAAGCGTTCCACCACCCCTCCAAAAAAGTAGAAGGTGAACATGTTGAACAAGAGGTGCATGTAATCCTTATGAATAAATCCGGAGAGGATAAATCGATCCCACTGGTTGCGTTGTTTGATTCGATAAGGAATAAACATCCAGCGATCTAACAAGGCGGGTCGATTGAAGGCGATAATGCTCGAAAGGGCCGTAATCCCGATGAGGATGGTGGTCAGGGAGTAATCCATCAGCTTATTTTTCGCGATGCATGAGTTCTTGCGTGACCCCAAGTAGTTCCGTGTAATAGGAACTATCTTTGACTTGCAGCGCATCCAATTGTTGAAACCCTTTTTCAAAATAGGATTGCATCTTCTGTTCGGTCAAAGTGCGAATGCCCAGCTTTTGGTAGATACCTTTTACAGCAGCGACTTTTTGAGTTTTATCAAAATCTTTCAATCCCAACCAATGCTGCAATTCCTGCCGCTCTCTTCCTTTGGCTAGTTCAAGCGCTTTGAGGAGGAGGAAGGTTTTCTTGTTGGAGAGGATATCGCCCCCCACTTGCTTGCCAAATTTGGCCTGGTCTGCATAGACATCCAATAAGTCATCTTGAAGTTGAAAGCCTACACCAATATTGACTCCAAAAGCATAGATTCGATCTACGTCTTCCTTAGAAGCTCCTGCCAAAAGCGCTCCGAGCTGAAGGGCAAATCCCAGAAGAACTGCAGTTTTTAGGCGAATCATTTCAATATATTCGTCTTCCGATACAGTTTCGTACCCTTCAAAATTCATGTCTAGCTGCTGCCCTTCACATACTTCGGCAGCCGTTTTGTTGAAAAGCCGAATGACCTCAGGTAGTAGTTCTGTGGCGGTGGGAAGGAGCAAGTCGTAGGCTCGAACCAGCATGACATCTCCAGAAAGAATGGCGATGTTTGCATTCCACTTTTCATGAACCGTAGGCTTTCCTCTTCGTAGTGGCGCCTGATCCATGATGTCGTCATGCATGAGGGTGAAGTTGTGGAATACTTCGATGGCAGCAGATTGACTTAGAATCTCTTCAGGATTTTTGCCATACATGCCGTAGGCTAGTAGCGAAAGTAAGGGACGAATGCGCTTCCCACCCAAGCTCATGATGTAAGTAATAGGGTCGTACAATTCTGCTGGAGATGTACCAAAAGAATCGCTTCCGATATGTTCTTCTAACTTAGTTAAAAGCGCGTGGACGAGATTTTTTTCTGTCATGGTCTGCAAATTCCAAATCGATGGTTCTTCGGTCAATATCGGTATTAACTACACGAACCAGCACTTTGTCTCCTAAAGTGATCATTTTTTTTGTTCTCGATCCAATCAAGCGCATGTTGCGCTCGTCAAAATCGTAGTAATCGTCGTCCATGTCCTGGACACGAATCATTCCTTCACACTTGGTTTCGGTGATTTCTACGAATACTCCCCATTCTGTTACTCCACTCACAATGCCCTCGTAGTCTCGTGCCTCAGCAAGCGACATGTACTCTACTTGTTTGTATTTGATGGAAGCTCGCTCCGCATCTGCTGCTCGTTTTTCCCGCTCGGAGGAATGCAGGCATTTTTGTTCCCAGGAACTGGCATCGGGAGATTTACCTCCCTCGAGGTAGTGCTCCAGCAAGCGGTGCACCATCATGTCCGGATACCTGCGGATGGGAGAGGTAAAGTGTGTATAGTGTGCAAAGGCAAGTCCAAAGTGGCCCTTGGGCTCCGTGGTGTACTTGGCCTTGGCCATGCTCCGAATGGCCAATTGCTCCAAGACATTTTGTTCGGGCTTGCCCTGAATCTCATCCATCAATTTGTTGAGCGCAGCAGAGATTTTCTGTGGTTGGGTGGTATCCATTTGATGCCCAAATCGCTTCGCAAAGCCAGAAAAGGTTTCCAAGCGATCCAAATCTGGGCTATCGTGTGTTCGATACACAAAGGTATCCATACCCTGATTTTTGCGGTAAATAAATTCGGCCACATACTTATTGGCTAGGAGCATAAACTCTTCGATGAGCTTGTGAATGTCTTTTCGTTCCTTCACAAATAGGCCCAAGGGGGTACCTTTTTCATCCAACTTAAACTTCACTTCCACCGTTTCAAAGTTGACTGCACCCTGGTCGAATCGTTGCTTCCGCACTTTTTTGGCGAGGTTGTTCAGTAGGGTGAGTTCTTGGAAGTGATCCCCAGACTGCGTATCGATGCATTCTTGGGCTTCTTCGTAGGCAAAGCGGCGGTCAGAGTGGATGATCGTTCGACCGATCCAATGGCTCACTACCTTGGCTTGAGGATCTACTTCAAACACGCAGGCAAAGGTGAGTTTATCCTCGTGTGGTCGCAAGGAACAGAGACCGTTGCTCAAACGCTCTGGGAGCATGGGAATGGTTCGGTCGACAAGGTAAACGGAAGTGGCCCGGTTGTAAGCTTCTTTTTCTAAGGCCGTTTTGGGCTTCACATAATGTGTCACATCGGCGATATGTACCCCGATTTCGTGGTTGCCATTTTCCAGCTTGCGGTACGAAATCGCATCGTCAAAGTCTTTGGCATCTGCCGGGTCGATGGTAAAGGTCAATACGTCTCGGAAATCTTTTCGAGCCTTAATTTCTTTTGAAGAAATCTCCTCTGGAATGGCATTGGCTTCGGCATCTGCTTCCTTCTCGTATTCGAATGGAAGTCCAAATTCAGCCATGATGGAGTGGATTTCCACCTCATGAAGCCCAGCTTTGCCCAGTACGCGAATGACTTTTCCGGTTGGATTTTTATCGTCCTCTCGCCAATCGGTCAATTTGACAATTACCTTTTCGTTGTGTTCGGCACCCATGAGTTCGCCACGATGTACAAAGATGTCTTTGTGCATTTTCTTAAAGTCGGGCACCACAAAGGCAAAACGGGGGGAGATTTCTACTCTGCCCACAAATTCATCGCGGTTGCGCTCGACGATTTCCAATACTCGACCTTCTGTTCTTCCGGTCTTTCCTTTGACCGGAAATACCATCACACGAACCTTGTCTCCATCAAGCGCATGCTTGAGGTCTGCATCCTTCACCAAAATATCTCCTTCCACCGCATCGGGCTGGTCAGGAATGATAAAGGCAAATCTGGGATTGACGAAATCTACCGTGCCCGTAATGTATTCTGGGTCTCGGGTAGAGGAAAAAAAGTTGCGTGGGCTACGGGATATTTTTCCATCGGCGACCAATTGGAAGAGCACGGGCTCTACGCCGCCCTTGTTTAAGGAATCTCGAATTTCTAAGTGTTTGATCAGCTGTTTGGCACTGAATTCCTGGCCAAAGTTTGCGTCTAAAAATTGAAGAAGTTTGCGCGCTAAAGTAGCAGAATCATTGGACCCTTTCGGGCTTGCTTGGTTTTTTTTGGAATGTTTTCGATCGGATTTTCTTCCCATGAGGGCTATGTTTGTTCTAAGGTATAAAGTTTTGGTTGTCCTGAAAACTTGAAGAGATGAACTTTTTGTTAGGATTCAGGGTATTCGATTTCAATGTCGCTGGCTTCCGAAGATGGGTTCATGGCCAAAAAGATCTTGGCGGTTACTTCCACATCACGAAGGCAGTAATTTTTGATTTTTTCAAGGTCATTTTCTCGGTAATAGGTGGGATTGACTTGGCTCCCATCGATGCCTTCTTTGGAACTTGGGATTCCAAAAGCAGCTGCCAACAGCTCCAAGCGAGTGTAGTACTTGTAGTCTCCAAACCGCCAGAGTTCCATGGTATCTAGGTGCCGGATTTCCCAGGGTTTTTTGCCAGCCAACTGTAAGGGTTCGGGTAAGGAGATGCCTTGAATCAGCATGCGGCGACAGAGGTAGGGAAAGTCAAACTCCTTGCCATTGTGGGCACAGAGAATCCACTTTTTCTTTTCTAATAAGGCTTTTAACTCCAAAAGAGTTTCCTTTTCATCTTCCTGAGCAAAAACTTTTGATCGGAAGTAGTACTTTTTCTCCTTCTTTTTGGCTTGAAAAAAGCCTACTCCTACACAGATCACCTTGCCAAACTCAGCATGGATGCCTGCTCGTTCAAAGAAAAGTTCACCGGGTTCCAGCACACTTTCTCTTCGAATGAGGCGCTCTTTTCGGATCCATTCGGGTTGCAGCCGAGGGTCGAGCTCAGCAAAGGATTCAGTTGCCGAGGCTGTTTCAATGTCTAGAAATAAAATATTGCCAAGCTGTTCAAAAAATGGGGCCATGCTCTAAAAATTAGGAGTGAAGTATCCCCTCCAAACCCAATTCTGGTATCATTCGGAGGTGGGCAGGGTCAAAACTGCCTGGAGTAAAGATAAACTTTTTATCAAAAATTTGATCCAGAATGTAGTAGCTCACCCAAAACTCATTGGTCAAAGAAAATACCGCAGGATCGATGGGTTCAATGCGTGCCACTGACTCTGCACCTAGCTCCTCGATTAGGTGTCGTAGGGTGGAGGTTTTGCGAAGCTCTCCCTCCAAATGACCATAGCCTTGAGAGGTAATCATCACGGTGGTGAGTTCGATGAGATTGTAGTTGATCAGGTAGACGGCCCATTCAGAGCCCCCTTCTTTTTCTTCTTTCGCAATGGCTATTTTTACTCCGGTGACGGGAGCAAAGTCAATGTCTTTTTTCATTCGGATTCGATCAAATTCATTTCAAAAAGTGTAACGAGGTGCTTTTTTACCTTTTCCTTGACCTCTTCCACTGGTACTTGGCGGCCCAACTCCAGGTGTAGGGAGGTCACAGCCTTGTCGTCGATCCCGCAAGGGACGATGTGTCCGAAGTAGGAGAGGTCTACGTTCACGTTGAAAGCAAATCCATGCATGGTCACCCAGCGGCTGGATTTTACGCCCAAGGCACAGATTTTACGTGGGTTCTTTCCCGTATCGTAATCCAACCAAACGCCAGTAAGCCCATTGATTCGACCTGCGGGTATCCCATATTCTGCAAGGGTGAGGATGATGGCTTCTTCCAAATACCGCAAATAGCGGTGGATATCGGTAAAAAAGTGATCTAAATCCAGGATGGGATAGCCCACCAATTGCCCCGGGCCATGGTAGGTGATGTCTCCCCCGCGATTGATTTTGTAGTAAGTGGCAGCATGGGTTGCCAGTCCGCTCTCATCTAGTAGGAGGTGCTCGGGTTTACCGCTTTTCCCAAGGGTGTACACATGGGGATGTTCCACAAATAAGAGGTAATTGGGCGTAGTGATCTGCTGGTCCTCGGGAAGGTTTCGGTTTTGTATTTTTTTGGCGACAATGTCTGCAAATAAGTTTTCCTGGTAGTTCCAAGCTTCCTGGTAATCCATACAGCCCAGATCACGAAATGCTACCGTTTTTTTTGTATCTTCCTTCATTGTCGTTTTATAAGCATTTTTTTAGACCCATCTGGGTAGGCCATACATTTTTCAAAATTAACCAATAATTCCCATGGCAGCACACAATGATTCAGGAAGAGTCGCAGAACAGGAGGCCGCCAAATGGCTGGAAAGTAAGGGCTACACCTTGCTTGAAGCAAACTACCGACACCAACATGCCGAAATAGATCTCATCATGACCCACCAAGGGCTCTTGGTCTTTATCGAAGTCAAATTTCGAACGGGTACAGGCTTTGGCTATGCCGAAGAGTTTGTGGATGGTACCAAAAAACGATTACTTGTCAAGGCTGCGGACCAGTATATCTACCAAAAGGATTGGCAACGGGATATTCGCTTTGATATCGTTGGGGTCTACCAAGATTCTAGGGGTTCCCTTCACTTTAGACAGTTTGAGGATGCTTTTTATTGATTATCCCAGGATGAAGTTTCAAGGGTCTCTTCGGTAGATTAGCTTTCCTTCCTTGTCCCATTCTGCCCGAATGTAAGGGCGGAAGTTCTTGGTATAGGGGTTTTCTTGGTACTGGATTTCCCGCTTTCGGATGGCTTGGGTATTGTTGGTGTTCCAATATTCGGTCCACAACCCTACCTTTTCCCCAAATCGGTATTCTCCAGTCACGGCTACTTGCTGGTTTTCATAAAAGTGGAAGAAGTTGCCTTCCGCCAATCCGTATTGGATCGGGATCAATTTTTCAATCGCCTTGTTGGCAGCGTTGAAATAGGTGATTCGGGACTCCTTAGGCCAGCCTTCTTCGTAATGGGCTTTGTCTTGGAGGACATTGTCTCCATCAAAGGTAAGCCAGGTTTGGTGCTTGGTGCCGTAGTAAAACATGCCCCGTTCCACCACCGTTTGGTTGACCAAACGCTGGTAAGGTCCATGGAGCAGGTAACCTTGACCCTCCACAAAACCCTGGGTTCGGATGGTACGCTCCTTGGTATCGTACCAATACCGATCGCGGAGGTAAGGATTACTTTTCCAAGAGGCATCAGTGTAGTAAAATAATTCCACATACTCTTGGCCACGAAGGCTTTTACGCGTACTTCCTTTTCTAGTTTTTACCCCAAAAAAGGTATTTTTTCGAATCTTTTTTTTCTTTTCCTTTTTGGCTTCTTTTACTTTTTCTTCATCAAAGAGGAGTAGGGGTGCTACAGTTGGAAGTAAAAAGGAACTGACCAAGCCGGTAGAGTCTTCCTTAGCTTTTTGGTCTTTCGAGATGGTTTGCCCCTGAAGGAAATTGATCCCTACTAAAAAGAAAAGTAGAAAAAAAGAAAGCAGTTTCATTTCAGAATTCAAACGGCAGAGGTGCTGATTTAGTACATTCAAAATTAACATTTCAAGATCAAATCTTACCGATTGTTTATTAATTATAATCTTCTGCCTACTTTTGGACTCTTGCTACCAAACCCTAATTTCTTATGAATTCTATTTTATCCGATCGCGTACTTCAAATGGAAGAGTCGGCCACTCTGGCCATGGCAAAAAAAGCCAGAGAACTTAAAGCTCAAGGAATTGACATCATTAGTTTGAGCTTGGGAGAACCTGACTTCAAGACGCCAAAGCACATTCAGCAGGCTGCCAAAGATGCGATCGATGAAGGTAAATACTTTGCCTATCCTCCCGTATCGGGTTACCAGGATTTGCGTGAAGCCATTGCTAAGAAGCTTCGAGACGAAAATAATATCCAAGAAGCGAAGGCGGAGCACATTGTAGTTTCCGTGGGTGCCAAGCATTCCATCGCCAATGCCTTCATGTGTTTGCTCAATGAAGGTGACGAGGTGGTTATTTTTTCACCCTATTGGGTGAGCTATGCCGAGATCATCAAGTTGTGTGGAGGCGTGCCTGTCTTAATTGAAGGCACCCTTGAAAACAATTTTAAGGCTTCAGCTGCACAGTTGGAAGCTGCCATTACTTCCAAAACAAAGGCGATCATCTATTCCTCTCCTTGCAACCCAACTGGCTCTGTATTTTCCCAACAAGAATTGGAAGCCATTGCCAACGTGGTGAAGAAGCACGATCGAGTGGTGGTGATTGCAGATGAGATTTATGAGTTGATCAATTTTACAGGCAAAAATTTCAGCATTGCTTCACTGCCGGGCATGTTTGAACGCACCATTACAGTCAATGGATTTTCCAAGGGTTATGCTATGACAGGCTGGAGAGTAGGGTATATCTGTGCTCCTTTGGAGGTTTCCAAAGCCGTAGAAAAAATGCAGGGACAGTTTACCTCAGGCAATACGGGCATCGCCCAACGTGCGGCATTGGCTGGCATTGCAGGAGATCAGGGTCCTTCTCAAGAAATGGCCATTCAGTATTTGAAGCGCCGTGACTTGGTATTGGGCTTGTTGAGAGACATCCCGGGCATCAAGACGCACGTTCCTGAGGGAGCATTTTACTTCTTCCCCGATGTCACCGCCTTCTTTGGCAAATCTGCACATGGGCACCAGGTCAACAATGCGGATGAGCTTTGCATGTACTTGCTTGCCATCGCCAATGTGTCCCTAGTAACGGGTTCTGCTTTTGGAGCGGACAATTGTGTGCGTATTTCCTATGCTGCGTCGGAAGCGGACCTAATTGAGGCGATGAAGCGGATCAAAAAAGCCTTGGGAGACCTGGCTTAAGCCTATTTATGCTCCCTGCTTAGCTGTGGGAATCCCAACTAAGCAGGGAGTTCTATTTTACCCCATTTTCCCAATCCTCCAGCCCATGGCTCAGGTACTTGTTATCACTCCCGTAAAAAATGCGATCGAAACCACGCTGGATACTGCGCGGGCGATTGCTGCCTCTTCGGTGAAGGTGAAGCATGTCATTTTTAATGATTTCAGTACTGCTGAAACTAAGGATAGCTTGGAAAAGCACCGGCAAGAACTGGGCTATGACCTGATTCATATTGAGGACTTGACGGATCATCCTTCGCCCAACTACAAGTTGGTGCTGCAACTGGCCCAGCAGCAAGCCTTGGAAGCTAGAATTCCACTTTTGGTGGTGGAATCGGATGTGGTGGTGGCTCCGAACACAATTGAAACCCTTTTGGAGCAGTTGACTGCCGATCCTAAAGCGGGCTTGATTGGATCGGTAACTGTGGATGAACAAGGAGTGGTGAATTTCCCTTACCTCAAGTTTAAGGGTGTCAAGGAGCCGGTGATCGCTACCCAACGCAGCTTGAGTTTTTGTTGTACGCTGTTTTCTCCCTCTTTTTTACAGGCCTACGATTTTAAGGGATTGGATGAGGCCAAGGATTGGTACGATACTTTTATTTCCAAGAAAGCCTTGGAGCTGGGTTTCAAAAATACCGTGCTCATGCATGCCCCCGTTTGGCATCGCCCCCATGCAAGTCGCCCTTGGAAGCAATTGAAGTACAGCAATCCGCTGAAGTACTATTTTTTGAAGTTTTGGAAGGGCTTGGATAAAATTTGAGTCAACTGTTGACGGTCCACGGTTGACAGCACATTTAGTGGAGAGTAAGCCGGTACAGTAGAACGAGAATAATTTACAATGGGATTATCCGTTTTTTCACTCCTAACCAGAGGAAAAAAGGTTAGGGGTTCAATTAGGTGAGCTGTGGACCGTGGACAGTCAGCTTTTAACGATTATTTGCATTTATAAATAGGTGAACTGAACTACTGGCACGATTGCGGATAATCGTAATTTATAGTTTACCGAAAAATTTCAATAGGGTATTGTAGGGTTTGGACCAGGTGCGCTGAATCCGTAGAGGCCCATTCAGCTCCCGCTCAAAAAAATCGGCATGCTTGGCATTGAGGTAGGCGATGCGGGCCTTTTTGAAGGTTGTTCCTCCTGTTTTTTTCCGTTTACTCGTGGGCGTAAGCCGGTAAAAGAAACCTACCATTGGCAGTTGAACTACCTCCCCTCCATTTTTGAGGAGTTTGATCCAAAATTCCCAGTCCTCTCGTCCCAATTGCATGTCTTCCGAAAATCCTCCCACTGCTAGGGCATCGGCTTTTCGGAAAAGGGCCGACACGAAAATCATGTTGTCCTTGGCCAATTGCTGTAGGCTAAAGGGCTTCAGTTTCCAAGGCTTGCGACCTGAGTCGGAGAATTTTTCAGCTTGGCAGTAGACCACCTTGACTTCGGGGCGAGCGGCTAGGATAGCCAAACCCTGTTGGATGTAGTCAGGCGAAATCAAGTCGTCTCCGTCCAAGGGTAGAATGTATTCCCCTTGGGCAGCAGCGATTCCTACATTTCGGGCTTTGGTGACGCCGGCATTGGCTTGGCCGAGTACCCGAACTTCCGGATGCTGGGATTCCAGTTCCTGGGCAAGTTCCAGTGAATTATCCGTGGAGCCGTCGTTGATGATGATTATTTCGATCGGCCGGTAGCTGGAGGCCAGTGCCGATTGGATGGTTTCTTTCAGGTAGATCCCTTGGTTGTAGCAGGGGACAAGGATCGAAATCAATCCAGGTGTCATGCGTTGAAGAAGGAAGCAAATTGACCCAGCGGCTTTTGCAGGGCGAGGGTATTGGGTCCAAATTTTTTCAACTGGTAATTCTGTTCTTCCAATAGTTGGAGGCAGGCCGCATAATCCGCTGCATTCAAGCCCACATTTTCAAAGATGATGGCCTGCGGTCGGGTCTTCGGGATGTCAAAAATCCGAATGACTTCCAAGTCATAGCCTTCCGCATCGATTTGAAGCAAGTCAATGTGAAGCAAGCCATAGGTTTGAATCAAGGTGGCCGGTGCGATCACTTGCACTTCTTCCTGGCTGATCCACTGGCTTTTGTCGGCAGGAATCTCAATGCCAAATCGTTTGCAATTGGAGGCTACTATGCCGTCTTCAAATGCTTGTTCAATTTTCTCCTTGGAAAAGGAGGCTAGACCTGTAGCCCAACGCATGGTAGAGAATCCAACTTTGTAGATGGGTTGAGTGCCGTCTTTTTCACCAATGGCGGCACAGAGGGGAGTGATGCCTTTGTTTTTGGCGTAGATTTTTGTGAGAAATTCATGGAATACATCCGGCTGCGGTTCCAACAGCACCCCTTTCCAGTCGTCTCTTTTGATAAACTTGTGGATGGGATCGTGGGTGATGCCATCGTTAGCACCGATTTGGACTACCGTAAAATTTCCCGGTTTAGCTTTGGAGTATTGACTCAAAAAATCAGATAAACTTCCTTTTTTCGGATTGTAGAAATGTCTGTAGAACCCTAGAAAGAGGGGATTGTTGGAGGCACTTAGGTTGAATCGAATCATTTTCCAACGCTGCTGGAGGTTTCTTTTCAAGTTCAAGAGTGGAGAGGATTGGGTAGCCATAGTGCAATTCTTGGGGAGGCAACATGCCTGAGCTCAAAATTACCATTTTTTATGAAATTTGAGGGCCCTTCGAGCTCCCACATTTTGGTTACCTTTGTGGCTACAAATCAATCGCCTAGCATGAGTAGAAGCCTTGTCTTCTTCTTTCTATTCGTATTCCTTCAATCAGGGATACTTTTGGCCCAAAGCCGCTGGGATAGTTCCTTTGTAGCGGAGGAACCTGAAGTACTCGTGCTCAGGACCTACCTCTCGCAGAAATACACCGCACTAAATTTTCCCAGCGCCAATCTTCGCTATTTTCCTGACAGGGGTTTGGATATGGGTATTGGCTTTACCTTTCAAAAAATGACCCTCAACCTGGCCTTTCCGACGGGTTTTTTGAATCGAAGCAACGATCCTGATTTTCCTCGGTTTCTGGATCTTCAAGGGCATATTTATTCGAGAAACTGGGTCATTGATTTTTTTGGACAGTTTTATAAAGGGTACCGAATTCCCGATGGAATCGGTAGTGGTCAACCCTACTTGCGTCCAGACTTGGATGTATTCAAAGTGGGGGTTCATGCCAATTATATTTTTAAGGGGGATAAAATCTCCTTGCCGGCGGCGGTTCATCAGTCAGCAATTCAAAAAAAGTCGGCCCTATCTCCACTTGTTGGTTTTGAGCTGTACCGAGTTCAGGTGGCTGGGGATTCCTTGATTTTTCCAACGAAGCTAGCTCCAAAGCAGAATTACCAAAATGCAGACTTTCTGCAGTTGGGCCCTAATGCTGGCTTTATCGGTACCTTGGTGCTTGGAAAGGGATTTTTTGCGAGCGGGAGTTTTACGGGCAATTTAGCCCTTGGATCCACTTGGAATTCCGGAGCTACCGGAGGGAATTGGAACTTAAGTTGGGGAACCCATGCCCGTGCTTATGTGGGCTACAATGGTCCACGGTTTGGGGTAAATGTGAACTATGTGTACAAAACCTTGGCGCTTCAGCCCGTAGCAAATTGGACTCAAGAAGTGGAAACGGGCAACTACCGCCTCGTCCTTGTTTACAAACTCCGACCTTCTGAAAAGTTTGCCTCTACTTTTTCAAAATACAATCCAGCTAGAATATTTTCAAAATAGGGCGGGAGAGTGGAACGCAATAGTTTAACTTTGGGCTTTCACTAGACCTCACCCCCATGAACGATCTTTTTGGCATTCAGCAATCCTTAAAAAATCTTGGCATTCAGGAATCCAATTTGGGTTCTTCCACCGGTATGACCTGGCTTGATTCAGGAGCCGCTTCCCTGGCATCTTTTTCTCCTGCCGATGGTAAAAAAATTGCCTCCGTGCAGATGGCTACAGCCGAAACTTACGAATTGGTGGTCGCACAGGCTCTAGTGGCTTTTGAAACCTGGAGAAATGTACCTGCTCCCAAGCGTGGCGATATCGTCCGAGAGATTGGCAATGCCTTGCGCGAGGTGAAGGCCGACTTGGGCAAGCTGGTCTCCTACGAGATGGGCAAATCCTATCAGGAGGGTTTGGGTGAGGTACAGGAGATGATTGACATTTGTGATTTTGCGGTAGGATTATCGCGACAGTTGTATGGCTTGACCATGCATTCTGAGCGTCCCGGTCACCGCATGTACGAGCAGTGGCATGCGCTTGGGGTGGTGGGCATTATTTCGGCCTTCAATTTCCCAGTGGCCGTTTGGTCTTGGAATACCGCCCTGGCTTGGGTGTGTGGGGATGTGTGTTTGTGGAAGCCTTCGGAAAAAGCTCCACTTTCGGCCATTGCTTGCCAGCACATTGTAGCAAAAATATTTGCTCAGCACGGCTTGCCGGAAGGGATTTCCAACTTGATCGTTGGGGATGCCTCGATCGGTGCTTTGCTTTCTCATGATTCCCGAATTCCGTTGGTCTCCGCCACTGGCTCCACCCGCATGGGTAAGGCCGTAGGCAAGGCCGTGGGTGAGCGATTGGGTCGTTCCTTGCTGGAGCTTGGGGGCAACAATGCCATCATCATCACCGAGCATGCCGACTTGGAGATCGCAATTCGTGGCGCTTTGTTTGGCGCGGTAGGTACAGCAGGACAGCGCTGCACGACTACCCGTCGCTTGATCGTGCAGGAGAATGTATACGATACGGTGAAAAATCGACTCGCCGCTGCTTTTGGCAAGTTGGTCATCGGTAATCCTTTGGATGAAAAAAACCATGTGGGTCCCTTGATCGATACTCAAGCAGTGGAGCAGTACCTATCAGCCATCGAACAGGTAAAAGCGGCTGGAGGAAAAGCGGTTGTCGAAGGAGGAGTGCTTACTGGAGCAGGCTATGAGTCGGGATGCTACGTGAAGCCAGCCATCTACGAGGCAGAAAATCACTTCGACATCGTACAGCACGAGACCTTTGCACCCATCTTGTACTTGATCAAGTACAGCACGCTTCCTGAGGCGATCGCCTTGCAGAATGGGGTTCCTCAGGGACTTTCTTCGGCCATTATGACTACGAATATGCGGGAGGCAGAAGCCTTCCTTGCCGTTTCAGGATCTGATTGTGGCATCGCCAATGTCAACATCGGCACTTCTGGTGCGGAGATAGGTGGCGCTTTTGGGGGAGAAAAGGAAACCGGCGGTGGACGTGAGTCTGGCTCTGATTCCTGGAAGGCCTATATGAGACGCCAAACGAATACGATCAACTACTCCACCCAGCTGCCGCTGGCGCAGGGGATTAAGTTTGATATATAATTTTTGTCAACGGACGACAGACCACGGTCGACGGCAGTTTTGTGCTAAGACGAAAACTGAAGTGCTTCAGTAAACTTTTTAACGAATAGAATTAACATCTAGAAAGCCCTCCGAGATTCACGGAGGGCTTTCTTTTTACCTACCCCGCCCATCCCTCTCGATCTAGGCTTCGGTATTGGATGGCTTCGGCAAGGTGCTCTACGCGGATGTCTTCGCTCTCGGCAATGTCAGCGATGGTGCGGGCTACTTTTAAGATGCGGTCGTAGGCCCGAGCGGAAAGTCCTAGGCGCTCCATGGCGGTTTTGAGCAGGGTTTTGCCAGCCTCTGAGATCTGACAGACCTGCTTGACTTGGTGGGAGGGCATCATCGCATTGCAGAACACCTCTGGATTGCTTTCAAATCTGATTTTTTGCCGTTCTCGCCCTTTGATCACCCGCTCCCTAATGTCCTTGCTCGACTCACTTTTGCGTGTGGAGGTCATCTCCTCAAAGCGCACGGGGGTCACTTCCACATGCAAGTCGATGCGGTCTAGCAGCGGGCCGCTAACCTTATTCAAGTAGCGCTGCAAGATGCCCGGTCCACAGACGCACTCCTTTTCAGGGTGGTTGTAGTAGCCGCAGGGGCAAGGATTCATGCTAGCGATGAGCATAAAGTTGGCCGGAAAATCCACCGATACCTTGGCCCGGCTGATGGTGACTTTGCGCTCTTCCAGGGGCTGCCGCATCACCTCCAGTACGGAACGCTTGAATTCGGGGAGTTCGTCCAAAAATAAGACCCCATGGTGGGCCAGGGAAATTTCCCCTGGCTGCGGGTTGCCTCCTCCACCGACCAAAGCTACGTCCTTTACTATGTTAAAGTAAAAGTAAATCTAAGTCGTTGATAATAAGATTAATACAGAAACCTTTTTTGAAATGGCTGAAGTAATATTTAGGTTTTTGTTTGTGCACCTTTGAGGAGCTTTCTAAT
>JACCDO011625935.1_pt1 | contig 58734 bp, 111 predicted proteins | sample 7446101 | NCBI WGS metagenome assembly JACCDO01 (sample SAMN15323440, study PRJNA562643) | freshwater metagenome | isolation source: river surface water | place: USA:Blue River Watershed | collected 2017-08-16 | reverse complement strand
TGTGCTTAATAGCATTGTATAAAGGATGAGCGTCTGGCCCTTCATAACTGACTATCTTGTGATAGGTTAACTCCATTTCAGTGCGAACCATATAGCATCCTTTGATCTAGCAAAATAAAAGACCCTCTTATCATAATCCTGTAAATCTACACCAGCAGCATCATAGTCCATGTCGTTGACATTTTCCATCAGCCATATACGCAGATCACGCCATTGACCTGTGCTACGATATGGAACCTTTACTGGAATATTACACCAATCTCTTTTACTCATGACCACCTCAGGGCAAACCAATTAGCATCACATTCATTTTCGAACCAAAATACGTTACCAGTCCAAGTATAGTGTCTTTCGCCAAACTCATCCTCACACCATCGATGAACATCCTGCCAATCAACTAAAAGACTTTGACCTGTCAATGTAACACTATAATAGCCACCCTCAGCTAACCTATTGCTCCACCTTGTAATAGTTGGAGCAGAAAGCCCATCATAATGCTTCCAAGCTACAATAAAATCTTGGATACAATCTTTCATGACCACCTCAGCAAAAACATATTAATATCATCTTCATTGGTAAATCCCCATATTTCACCATCATTACCACGCATGAAACATCGTGTTTTCCCAATCAATAATTTATCTGACCATTCCCAAAAATCACTTTTGTTCCAACGTTGCATCACAGGAATAAACAAAAAATATTGACATTGTTCACCTAAACTTACTTCAGGTATCCATAATGGGCTAGTATTATCCGTACCTATATTAGGCCAATGTTTATTAGCATATTTTATAAATTCAGTTCTAGTTAATAGCATATTAAGAATAATTTAAAATAAACCAAGTATAATGTTCCGCACTTTTAAAAATCATACCTTTTAACTCATGTCCATTATAAACAAGGTTGATACCATAATTATCATAATACCAATCACAATACTGAATCCTTGAATCAGTACCCAATTTTGGTACACTTGTTTGTCCTGAATCTTCCCACAACTTATATAAAACATGTTTCAATTCATTATTTTGAACAAAATATGCCATTATCGCCACACTAAATTAAACCATACAAAATCACGTTCATGTCTAAATTTCACCTCAGTATGCGCATGGAAAAAACGCCAACGACAATGTTTTTCACACCCTTCTACATTATCGTATAACCAATCTAAGACTTCTTCATAATTACCACTATTGACATATGCTAGATACCACCCATTACAATTAGTATCCCATCCCCATGTATGCGCACTATATCGCTTAACATTCATGGTTACTTCAATAAATCTAAGGCAGTAGCATACTCCATAATGTAATCAATATCATATGGTTGTTTCCAAACAATACGCACTCTACGTTTGTAGCATTTCTTAAACCATAGCATTTTACCTGAAATAGTTATTTTAGGCAATAATGCATAAGTTTCTACCCAATCGTAGCAACCTTCTTTGTCAACTTCTCTAGTTTCAATCGTCAATTCTTGTGTAGTTGAGGACATTGCCTACTCCATATTGTGCCTCACCAAGCATTTTAGCTTCATAGTCATTATTTGCCCAAATGATGGTATTAGCGGTTTGATAGTCGTTAAGTCGTACCCAAAGTTGATATTTGTACATTTATTCATTCCTATTATAAAATATTAAAAAATTGTTGTCAAGTATTTCGCTACATGTATTTCAACGCAAATAAGTTATAACTTGCTTCATTATGAAACTCGATATACGCAATACAATTAAATTGTTTAATTCCGCAAGATAACACGTAATGGTGTACAAAACAATCATGTCTTTTTTCAAAAGCAGGTACAAATTCATTGCTGTCTTGGTCAATACCTAAATCGTTCATTGCTTGTTGGCAATCAAAAGAATCAACAATAATAATCATAATTAACTCCAAGTAAGCAAAAAAAATGATTGTAGTTCTGCTGTGGTAAATTGTAGAACAATACCATCTAATTTAAAATTATTTACCCCAATATTTTTTAATAACCAACTTGTAATTTCTGCATCATTTTCTACCCACCATGTAAAATCTATGATAAAACAACAGTGTTCATGAGTAGAAATATTAGGCACCCCTGAAAAAATTAAAAAACGTTGACCTACATCCATCTCATTGCGAAAAAATTACAATCATTTTCATTACTAAAACTTACAACATAATGTCCTGCATCTTGTCCACCTACTTCTAAATTAGCGAAATGCCATTCGCCTGTGCAATTATGTTGACACCAATCAAAAATATCTCCTAACTTACCAAATGGTATGGTAACTGTTAAGGTATGATTATCCATGTGAAATAACTTCTACTCCACTTTTTTCAAGAAATTTTATCCCTGCATCGTCCCTATAGTGTGTACCAAAATACACACGACGAATACCTGATTGATATATTAGTTTGGCACAATCGATACAAGGACTGTGTGTAATAAACAAATCAGCACCATCCCCACTCTCGTTAGACTTAGCTAATTTTGCCAAAGCATTTGATTCAGCATGCAATACTTCAGGTTTGGTTTTTAGTCTGTATCTTCTTTCTACGCTGTGACCATTAATCCAAAAATTACCTGTAAAAGGATAGTCTTGAAATTTTGCTGTAGGATCATTGATAGGCATAAATTCAGTATATTCACAGCTATTGTCCCATCCACTAGGCATACCATTGTAACCAATACTGATTATACGATCATCTTTTACAATGATCGCACCAACTTTCAACCGTACAGCATAACTTAATTCCGATACTCGTTTAGCAATATCTGCATAAAGTTTTATAAATTTTTCTTTCACGTTAATCCCATAGTGAACGATAATATTTTGCAAACAAATCTAATCCTTCTTGGATACGATCTTGATATAATGTGTATCCTGCTGCGTCAAAATAATGACTAGTAGGATCAGGATCAACCATCTGACTTAATTGTTCAACTTGATTGGTTATAGGATTTAACATGGTTTGACCTGTTTTAACAAATTTAAACCTAGGTACTTTACCATAATGGAAGGATTCTTCATTATCCCATATTAATTGCCCAAATGACCATATCATTTTATCGAGAATTACGTCCCATTCTTTAATCTTTTCATTGAATGCCCAATCGTGTGTTTCTTTGTAAAAATCAAAGCAGCCTTGATCATGCCAATCTTCACCACCAACCTGAGCAAAGTCAGCAGGAACACCATGTTTAACCATGCGTAATTCTAACAAAGCAGGATAAATGATATACGCTAAGGTAGTGTCTAAACTCCATATATCACAATTCTCAATATGCACCGCAATTTTTCTACCTGCTTTAAGGTATTTTGATATTTTAACTTTCATAATTTACTCTATTACGGGTAAACATTCAAAATCATGGAATACAAATTTTTTACCATTTATAACAGTCATGCCAACCAACTCATTTTTAGTGTTCGTACAAAAATTTTTGGCAGATTCATCAAGCGTAGAACCTTGGCAAACGAATTTATCATCTTCGCAATTATAGAATAACATAAGTCCATCTACATGTTCAACACGCATCATACAGGCTGGCATGCTAACACGTGTAATTTTTTCTGATGGTTCTACGTCTTGCACACTTGATTTTTGATCTTTTTTCAATATTTCTGTTACACGTTTTTGTAATATGCGTACACCAAAAATTGCACCCATAAAAAAACAGACTGCGTAAGATACTGTTAGTATGATAAGGTTTATGTCGTTCATGTTGGTATTTATAAAAGAAAAGAACGGATTTTTTAATAGATCCGTTCAAAACTATAATCAAAAGGAGATAAGAGGGCGTTGCACCCTCATTTAATTAGACAGGTGCTTTAGTTGAGTAAACAGTAGCACGTCCGCTACGCTGAATTGCGTAGACTTTAAGACCACCACGACGAACATCGCTGACGCTAGCACGTGGATTTGCCAATCCAAAACGTTGCTTGATTTGTGCTGCGGTAAAGGTCTTACCTGCACGAAGCTGCTCACCCAAGCGAGCGGTTTTAGAAAGAACGGGTTTTGAAGCTTTAACTGTAGTTTTCATATTTAAATTTCCTTTTAAAAAATCGTTGTTTGTCAACGTGTGTGTATAATAACTGCTTTCGGCCTAGTTGTCAAGCAATTTAGATAACTTCGTAATACTGAAGTTGCCATTGCTCAGCAATTACCTCGTGACCAATATAGCCACGTGGGTTTGAAACTACACGGCAATTTCCCACTATGTAATCATTCTTAGCATGAACATGTCCATGCACCCACAATTTAATTTGTGGATTGTTTAAAATTTCATTGGATAAATCGCTAGCATATCCTCCATTTGTTAAGGTTTCACCAACATAATCAGGACTAATTGACTGAAAAGTAGGAGCATGGTGTGTTACCATGATTACTTTATCATGTTTAAATTTGTCCCACTGCTCACTAAAATACCTCATACTTGCTAAATGACGTTGTAACGAATCAGATATACTTAACCTACGATATCCCGCATTTTCATTTTTAATGATGCGGTAATCATTTAATACAGCTTCTACGTGAATTTTGGTAAGTGGATCTTGTTTATTAGCATCAGTCCACATGGATGCACCAATAAACTTATACCCATCAATATCAACAGTAGAATTTTCCATAAAAGTAATATTTGGAAAATATTCTGCTTCATGCTTGAGTATGTCAAGGGTTTCAAACCATTTACCATGATAAAACTCATGGTTACCTGCTACCCATAGCACATGTTTAAATTTAGCACTGCATTCTTCTAAAAATTTACGATATGCTAGAACACGCTGATAACGATTAGACCATTGTTGTAGTGGAATCACTGCATCATCACGTGCAAAATCTTTTAAATCTTTAGCAACAAGAATATCTCCTGCTAATATCAATACGTCTGCGTTTTGATCATTATCAAAGGATAAATCACCAAACTCTAAATGTGCATCACTAATTAAACCTATCTTCACTTTCATTTCCTGTAATTGTATCTACCATAATATCAAACGAATTGATATCATTATTTCTCATATAATAATTTAGCTGTTCTTGGGTTAATGAGCGAATCTTAAAATTATTTAAATATCCCATACTTTCTAACAAACTGTAATCAGAATCACCCAAGCTTACTCTAACTAATTGCTCTGTACTATTACTCATGCTTCTTCCAAATCAAGTAGGTTAACCTGAACATGCAACGAATGTGGGTAAATCTTGTGACTAACCCAACGTGGTGCATCTGTTACTATCCCAACCGCTGTAGGGTCAGACAGTGCAATCTCTTGTAGAGCATTGATGATGGTATCACGATGATCTTGATTTTGAATTAAAAGAACATCACCAATCGTTGAGATATTACCAAAAGAAAACCGTGTACCATCTTGATGAATAAAATCAAGACGATAAGAAATACGGTCTTTGTTCTTCATTGAACGATTATGAAGCTTTTCTTTCTTGATTACTTTATGCATTTTCCAACTCCTGTGTGGATTGTGTAAGTGCTGCATCAATAATTGTATAACGTACTTCCATATCATGCAAGTAATTTATATAGTCTGTCTCAGTAATACCACATAATTCTGCACGTTCAGCAGGACTCATTTCATACCAAATTGCAGTATTGTTTGCGTATCCGATTGGCATATTCATTTACATCTCCTTATTGACTATAGGAGTAGTTTAGCAAATTAGGATAAATTTGTCAAGTAGTTAATTGAATAAACTCTCTGCAGCTTCTTTTGGAAAAGTTGAACCCCAATCTGCGATATACTGTTCATCAGCAGTTTTGTTTTCACCAAAACCCAAACCAATAAAGTATTTGATACCTTCATATGGTACGTCTACTTTTACCACACCAATACATGCATCTTTATTAGTAAACCATGTAGAATTTAAAATTTTCATCTGTTAGCTTGCTCCTGTACTGTTTCTTTTACTTTTTCCACACTATTGTCTAACAATCTTGCTACACCACTAAAACCAACCGTAGCAATGATGATTCCAAAGATAGTACCAAATAGGAAGTTTTTCATGATTAATTTCCTGTAGTAAGACGAACTAATTCAGTTGCAAAACTAGGCGAGTAATGACGATAGCTACGGATTTTGCTATTTTTATTGGTATGTTTTTCTTTAAATTTAGGAGTGATTCCTACTGCTTTAAGGGCAGTAATGTAAGTAGAAAAGTCACAATCTTCTTCAAGATAGGCATGATCGTTACGAATATAACTGTAAGTAGTGATTTTATTAAGAATACCAAGTTTATTAAGACGTGCAAGGGGAACTTTGACCCATCCGTGTCCTGGATCCGTGTAAATCGTGTCGGTCAACGTAGTCTTCATTTCTATCTCCTGTTTTTCACTATAGACATAGTATATCAAATTAGGATGTTCGTGTCAATAACTTTTTTATAATTTACCAACTTGAGTTATAGAAAACTTTTAACCCAATAATAAGTTCAGCTTTGGCATCAGCAATAAACTGCAAATCTTGGTTACGATAATAGTCATCACTTGGGATACCAAAGAAAAATCCTTTTGTTTCAAGTTCTTTTAAACGGTCATTCTTAATGTCTTGTTCTAGTTGATTTAGATCATCCCACGTCAATTCAAGTTCAATACCATTAAAACTTGAACCCCAAGCACCACCTGTATCTACCCCACCTTTTTTTAACCAAAGTTGTTCCATCCATCCTTGTAAATTAGGGTGTTTACGCCAATAGGCTAGTTCACGTGGTTTAGCAACATTTTTGTTTTCATAATATGCGTCATAATCACCTTCATTGGCAGACACGTATGCGTACTGATCTAATCCCATGTTTTGCTCCGAGTTGTAACGTTTAAACTTCATTCTTTAATTGTTTTTTACTGCAATCATACATCATACTACGTATGACAATGTTTTTATTTAAGTCACATTCTAACATAAATTTTTGCTGTGCGTACATTGAACCAAGCACACTACCAAAAATAAATCCAATACCTGCTATGATTGTTTTAGTCATGTTGTTTTTAATATTTCAAAAGTTTTACGTGCACCATAGTTGATATGGTAGTCAGCTTCTTCGTAATCTAGGTAAAAGTCACTATCACGGTCATAGTACTGACCTGCAGTAGGATCATAATACAACACCTTACCTGATTCATACATGAAAGGTCCTTCAAGACCTTTTAATTTAGTGTAACGAGCGGGAATTGAGGGAATAATTTTGTAACCCATACAACCTCCTGTGTTATGACAAGATCAGTATACGATAAGTTTTATAGTTTGTCAAATCCAATACAAGCTGAAATTGACTAAATCAGATTCTTGTTGGAACGATACAACACGTTCGTTATTCTTGTGTCCTTGTTTCCAAGTATATTGACCAACACAATATTGTTTTAACCATGCTAAAATTTCTAGAATATTATCTTTGTTCTGAACAGTAATTGTTGCAGTGTGCATGTAGGTAATACCTGATTTGTTGATTTCGTACATACATTATACATAACTATTTACCTTTAGTCAAATTTACCACAGTCACATGGATACTTACCTTGTTGGCAATTTCCACTACATCCTTTAAAATTACGGGTTAAAAAATTTCCTATAAGAAAAAATAAGACAACTATTCCTATCCAAAAAAATAAATTTAAGTACATTATCTAGCCCATTTCAAACTAAACATAGTTGCATGTTCATCATTTTCAAAACTAATCCCTACGGTATGATTTGTATCAGGTTTACATAACAACTCATAAGATAACTTACTGCCTTGTAACCAAGTAACCATATCATTAAAATAAACCATGCTTGGTAATTCTACAAAGACATGATGTTTTGTTGGTGGATTTACTACTTTAGCTGTAATATTATCTTTTTTAATTGTAAGCGTAATAGATGCTCCATTATTCCACGTAATGATACAAGCATTATAAGGTAGACTGTAGATAGTTTCTATAATGTTTTCTTCACAGTTACTCCATAGAAAATCTTGTGAATCAAGATTAAAATCATTGTATTTCTCATCATTTGGGTCAACAGTGTATCCATTAAGTTCTCTAACAATTTCTTCTAAATCAACATCACTAATCCACTCCCACCCTTTACCATCTGCATCTTCGTTACATAAATCAAGGAAGAAATCTTTATCATGTATGGTAAAGTAAAGTTGCGTATCACTTGTGCGATTGTCACACATTGATACTGCTATGGCATAAACTGAATCTGTATCCCAATAATTGTAGTAATCTAATTCATTTAAACTACTGCTTTTTTGTTGAACATAAACCCAACCTTTAGATTCTTCATTAGACTGACCTATTATTTTATCATCATAAGTCCATTCACTAATTTCTGAAATCCAACCTGTAACACCAATTTCTTTAGGTAACCCATAAAGATCAATAAATTTTTTAACTTGCTTGTATACTTTAGTATTCATTTTTTTAGAAACCTTTTAAATTTAAGAACTTTATCAAATGTTTTTAGGAAAGAAATTCTAGACAACCCATGTATAGAATCATAAGCTTCTTGTGGTATTACTTGATGATGCAACTTTAATTTAATATTTTCGGTAAAAATATATTGTACTAAAGGGTATCCAACGGGTATTTGAATTTTGTATGTTTCTTGTTTAATTGGAACAAAAATAAAAACATTAGTGTTGTGTAAATCATAAAAATTAAAAAACCCAGGTATAATATGAAAATCTGTAAAAGAATTAATATGGAAGAACGGTTGTGTTATGTAAGCATGTAATGGCTTACTTGCTTCAAAAGCCCATGGTGAAACCAATTTGAGCATAATGCTATTTTGGTATAGGTCGCCATACTGTATTTTAGAATGTGTTTCAATAATTCTATTAGAGTCAGAAAGTTGATATGTAAAAGTACCATCAGGTTTAATTTCTATAATTAAATCTGTCCACATTGGTACAATTAATCCGTTAGTAAGTGTTTTTTTAATTCCATAACAACTTCTTACTGTAGGTAAATCATACTGTAAACCCCAAGCATTTTTTGTTTGATAACTTGGCTTAAGGTTTTTATACCAATCAGGTAAAAATTTGGCAGCAAAATCAGGTCTAACGGTTTCATTTAACCATCTATCTTTTAAACTGCAAGATATGGTTAAATCAACTTTTTTTGTAAACATTGTTACTTCTTAGCTGTTCCAAAAGGCCATGCACTAGGATCATTATTCACAGGTTCTTCATCCTCATCTTCTTCAGTATCAGGATAGTATTCTTCCAAAATATAATCTACAACATCCATAAGCACATCTTCGCCCATTTCACTATCTAAATCATAGGTATTGACAAAATCCCATGATTCATTTACTACATCATACCAAGCAAAAATACAAACTTCTTCTTTTGGACGATGTACAATTAAATTCCAAGCAAAATCATGTTCGGGAAATTCACCTTCTTTACTATCTTTGTGGATAAAAATTGCATAACAACGCATATCTTTATTACCACCTTCCTCATAAACATACTCACCATCTTCATCTTCGGTTTCTAGGTCACCGTATTGTTCGAAGATGCATTTGATGCCTGGGGTGTCGCTGTAGTCTGTACCACGTTCCCATCCATCGTAATCATCAGGGTAAAACATATCATCAACGACATGTTGAAGTAATTTTTCAAGTCGCTCTAATTGATCATCTTCTAGTTGCATAGTCATCATTTTTCTCCAATATATTCATGTGACCAACACTCTCTATTAGCATGTGCAAGTAAAGATTCAACAGAAAGCATTTGTTTATCATGCTGTGTACCACTTAACAAATAATCTTTACGTTTCTTCTTGTTCTTGCTTGTAGGTTTCCATAGAGGAGAGTTATCCCTATAGCCACCCATTCTTGGGTTTGCAGTTTTGCTAAAATATCGTTTACCTTGGTCAACGTGCATTTGAGCAATAGCATCACTAAATCTTACACCAATTCCTAAACCCTGATAATCAGGTAGGATAACTGTGCGGTGTCCACGATAAGCATTTTTAAGCGTTCCACTAGGTTGTGGTAATACAGCAGCAAATCCAATAATGTTTTCATTCCATACTGCAGCCCAACATTTAGCAGATTTATTCATACTACCACTTAAATAGTGATGCGGAGCGAAGGCTGACCACAATTTTCTGTCAGCAGGTATGATTTCCAAAGTAATTGTTGGGCGTTGCCAAAGTAACCCCCTTGTGAGTTCGCCCGTTGCGGTATCAAATACCCAATCAGGACGAAGCCACTCAACAATATCATAATGACATGTTGCAAAAGTTATTTTTTGTAAACCAAATTGATGAACATAACGATGTATGGCATTACTCATACTTTTAGCTACATTTCTATCAACTACACTTGTAAATTCATCAATTACTGCACCATTTTTTAACATTCTAGCCATGTCTGCACGATGTTGTTCACCTGTTGAGCAAACATGATAAGGTCTAACTAATGTAGGTATACTGTTTAAACCAACCGCATGTAGTGGTTCTAACCCATCGGGAAAGTGACTACAGATTGCCATATGTGAATGCCATGTTGGTGCAACAGAATGTCCTATTCTATTCAATAAAGTGGATTTACCACTACCACTAGGACCAACAATTAACCCAATTTGATAATCATTTGGGACTTCAAGATGTGGTACTTTAAATGTTGAAATTCCTGTAAATTCATAATCAAAAGCAGTGCTAACTGCTTTTACCATATCATCTATAGCAACTTTAACTGTTAAAGTATCAGGCATTTTCATCTCTTTTTGTAATTATTTTATCTGCTAAACCATAGTCTACTGATTCTTGTGCAGACATAAATTTATCACGATCCATGTCACGTTGGAAATCATTAAATGCCATACCTACAGAATTATGTTTTACATACAACTCAGTTAGCATACGTTTCATTTTAAGAATTTCTTTTAGTGAAATTTCCATATCACTTGCCATACCACGTGCACCACCACTAGGTTGATGAATCATATGACGTGCGTGTGGAAGAATATATCTTTTACCTGCTGCACCTGCTTGGGCTAAGAATGAACCCATGCTGCATGCTTGACCCATAACAATAGTGGATACATCAGGTTTAATAAATTGCATGGTATCGTATATGCTCATACCATCGGTGACAGAACCGCCTGGGCTGTTGATATAAAAACTAATATCCTTTTCACTATCTTCACTTTCTAGGAAAAGTAACTGCGCAACGATTAAATTAGCACTGATTTCGTTAACCTCACCATTAAGGATGACTACACGATCACGTAATAATCTGCTATAAATGTCGTAGCTACGCTCACCACGACTAGTTTGTTCTACAACTATTGGTACTAGACTCATTTATTCTCCTTCGATTTCTATCCAAGTATAATCACCTAACCACTTAACTTTTGTAATATACTCATAATGTGCGGGTACACCCGTTGACCAATCTTTAGGACCAAGCAACGATAAACGTGTTTTTTGTATCTGACTATCAAACAATAACCAATATGTTTGACCGTGAGCTATTTGAAACCTATATTCTGCTGCGTGAACCCAATCTGTTATATCTAACCTACGTTTAATTTGTGCTGCTTGATCTTGTAAAACATTTACAAGTTGCATAATCCTATCATATTCTTGCTGAGCATGCAACCTTGCAACGTTGAGCATAATATCTTTTTGTTGCGTAATGGGAACAAGATCAAACTTTGGCGCACTAACTTCAACAGGGTATTCTGTTACATTTCTATTAATAAAAATCGCAGGTAAACCTCCGATTTCAGAATCGTAACTTGTTCTACCCTTCATTGAATTGGGTTTTTTATCTTCAGACATAATGCATTATAACGTATAATATGTTTAAAACAATCTAACACTTATCCAATTTTTGATAGGTAAACCATTTCTTTTTTGAAAAAGTTGTTTTTAACGTTATCCCAAACTTGGATAGTTTGTTACGCCAAGCATAAAATGATGGTCCATGACTCATGATTGGTAATTTTCCTTGTTTTTTACGTTTCCCACTGTAAATATCCCATTGATATTGATGTACCATTTCATGTGCCAAGGTAGCAATCATCCATTGTTGCGAATAAAATTTGTTGGTTATTTTTATAATACAATGTGATCCTGTAGGATAAGGACTTCCCCACCTACCTTTACCCATACATAAACCCCAATACTTGGATCTTTTTACTAGTTGTATTTCGGGCATTGATAATTTATTCTTAAAAACTTCTTCATTAATTAACCGATACGTTGATTTAATTTTACGCAATGATGGTCTATATGCTTTTTTCCTTTGCTCATATTTCGGTGGTAAAGGAGCATCCATAAGTTTGACAATCTTAGAGTTTTTCATAATTTTATTTACCAAAATAAAAAGCCGTAGATAATTTGATTAAATACTATACTAAGGAGATATTAAAATGCTAGAAAAACTTGGCAAATTTTTAAGAGAATTATTTGTGCATGGACCTAAAGGTTTAGAACCTGTACAACCTACAGAGGCTAAGCCCCTTGAGGCTAAACCTGCTCAAGATAGAGTAGAAGCACCCGCACCAAAGGCTGAGCCAAAAAAACCTGAACCTAAAGATAATGTGGTCATTGCACCCATTAAAAAAGAAAAAAAACCTGCAGCTAAGAAGCCAACTGTTGAAAGCAAACCAAAAGCAACTAACGCTACAAAAACCCCTGCTGCATCTAAGGCACCTAAGGCACCAAGAAAACCTAAGACAACTTAATGGATATTCCGTTTTCGATAGACTTAATAAGTGACTTAAACCTTGCAGATGATGAAGAATTAAATTGGGAAGGCAAACCAACTTCATTATTTTGTGCAGTTGCAGGTGGTATTAGTGGTAATTTAAAAAAAGTACATCAAGTATTAAGTCATTTAGGTTCGATTTACCGTGGTGTTTTATACATTGACGGTAAGGCTGAACACCATGATATACACGCTTATGAGACAAGAATTCAACAACTCAAAGTGTTGTGTGAACCTATTCCTAATGTTATATACTTGCATAATCACGTTATAATATTAAATGGTGTGGCTTTTGTAGCGATCAATGGTTGGTATAATTCTAATTATCAACAATTACCTGAGGTTGATCGTGTTATTGTCGATAGTTTACGTATTCAGGATATGGATTATTTAAATAAAACTATTCGTAGTTTACAGAACCATCACGAGTCTAAACGTATATGTGTGATTTCAAGTAGTTTACCAAGTGAACAACTTACTTTTAAAGATCCTGAAAACGATTTGCCTGATCCTGTAGGCATTATAATGGCATTGTTAAATGACACTAATAATAAAGTAGATCATTGGTTATTTGGATCGTATAATAAAATAATTGATGGAACTTATAACAATCGACGTTATGTTAACAACCCAAAATTTGCTAATCTACCCTACTATCCTAAACGTATAGCGTTGAGTTAATCTTCTGCTTCTAATTTAATTTGTAATGGAAAACCGTTTGCACGTGCTTCCATAGTAACTTCTATACCTTTTTGTTCTGCGATTTCATATGGTAATACTGCAACCACTGCACTACCTGACTCATGTATATCTGTGGTAATGGTTATCGCTGTTTCGGCAGTATATTGAAAATGCTCGACTAATGTAGCCACTACAAACTCCATAGTAGTAACGTTATCATTAATATAAATGATCTTGTACATTGGAGGTATGTCCAATTGTAAATTTGGTTTAATACGTGTTTTTACATCAGTTTTAACATCAATTTTAGCCATAAAAATTCCTCTAGTATTGGAGAGGACAGCGTAGCAAAACACTACGCTGTTTACTCCTGTATTTAGTATTTTATCACTTTGTATAAGTGATTGCAATAGACTTTGGTTTCTTTTCTTCAGGAACTTTACGCTCTAAAGTAACACTTAAAATACCATTTTCTTGTATTGCACTTGTTACCTCAACATACTCAGCAATAGGCCATGTACGCTCAAATGAACGTGACCCAATACCCTGATGAATATACTTGGTTTCTTGACCCTCTACAGTTGCAACCTGACGCTTACCTTTAATGGTTAAGCTACGATTATGCACAGTAATATCAATATCACCCTCTTTAAAACCTGCAACTGCAAGTTCAATAATATACTTATCATCGGTTACTTCAATGATATTGTATGGGGGATAATTGGTGCTTGTTGTACCTTCCTGTAAACGTGAAAGTTCATCAAACATACGGTCGAAACCAATACCAAATTTTGTAATAGTAGGAATATCGAATGAACGAAGTGTAAGATTTGTCATGTTATTTCTCCTTTAATTAAGCAAGATGACATTTTGAATGTAGACCCAACCATTGGCATCTACATAACTATATATTTTACATAATTTCGCAATATATGCTATTATTTTTGGATAAACACGTCATTAATTTGACGGTTGACTTTAATAAATGTAGTGCATTTAGGTAGTTGTTTTAAATTTGATGCACCAACATAGGTACAAGTGCTGCGTAAACCACCTAATATATCAAGCACAGTATTTTTAACTTGTCCTTTATAGGGTATTTCTACCGTACGTCCTTCACTAGAACGATATTCTGCTACACCACCATGTGTTTTATTCATAGCAGTATCGCTACTCATACCGTAAAAGATTACACGTCCATTTTCTATGGTACCACCACCCTCATCGTGCCCTGCAAACATACCACCAAGCATTACAAAATCTGCTCCTGCACCAAAAGCTTTAGCCACATCCCCAGGACAAGTACACCCTCCATCAGCAATAATATGCCCACCAAGACCATGAGCGGCATCGGCACATTCGATAATTGCACTAAGTTGAGGATAACCCACACCTGTTTGTACACGAGTAGTACACACACTCCCAGGCCCAATCCCAACTTTAACAATATCTGCTCCACGTAATATTAACTCCTGTGTCATATCTGCAGTAACTACATTACCTGCAATAATTGTTTTATCAGGCCAACGATTTCTTACGCTTTCAACAAAATCACCAAAATGTTCGCTATAACCATTAGCCACATCAATACAAATAAATTGTGCACCAATACCTGTAACGATGGTATTGAGATTTCGAAAATCTTCATCACTAGTTCCTGTACTAACAGCATAATAATCTTTGTTTACATTGAATACAGAAAAATTATCAATGTCTTTGTTATAGGTTTTAATAAGGCAGGTGAATAACCTATGTTGACTTAATGTTTCTGCCATTTTTAAAGTTCCAACACCATCCATATTAGCTGCCATAATGGGAATACCTTCATATTCATACCCACTATGTTTAAATTTATACCATTTAATTAAGTCTACTTCTTTGCGACTTGATAATGTACTACGTTTTGGACGAATCAATACATCCTTGAAATCAAGCTTGATTTCATCTTCAATTCTCATTGGATTCCTTTTAAATAATTAAAAATATAAGAAAAAATGCTGATATTAATAAGAACAATACGCCAACTTCTTCACGAATATCTAGTTCTTTGTTAATTTGTTCTATATCTTGGGGTGGCATACTCATTTTTACTTGAGGATCAACTTTCCATCGTGAACTTGATAGTGTAACCACTCCTGCAATAAAAAATACTACAAACAATATAATCATTGTATATTGTGTTTATCTTTATAATCTTTTATTGCTGCTTTAATTGCGTCCTCAGCAAGTATTGAACAGTGGATCTTAACGGGTGGGAGTGCAAGTTCCTGTGCGATTTGAGTATTTTGGATAGACGTTGCTTCGTCCAAAGTTTTGCCTTTAACCCACTCCGTAACCAACGAACTACTTGCAATCGCTGAGCCACATCCATACGTCTTAAATTTTGCATCTTGAATGATTCCATCTTTTACCTTAATTTGAAGTTTCATTACATCACCGCAAGCAGGTGCCCCAACCATACCAGTCCCAACGGTGTTATCAGACTTATCAAAACTGCCCACATTTCTTGGATTTTCATAATGATCAATAACCTGTTCACTGTACGCCATCTTTTTTCTCCATTGGTATTGTAGTTTCTATATTTTCTTTTTTAGGAGGATTATCATTATACTTAGTTAAAAAGTTTTGCCACACTTCTTCTTCTTCGGGCGTAACCTCAACTTCTTGCCATTGTAACAATGTTTTATTCATAATGACCTCCAAAAAAATTTTAGTACAATTTAGTGGGTAATTCCTGAGTGCGTAAATATTTTTTCCAACGACTAACTGCTTTACCTCTAGCAATCTTTCTAGCAATACTTGGCTTTGTGTATTCTTGACGATCACGCAATTCTTGCATCATCCCACTTTCAAGAACTTTTTTCTTGAACTTTCTAATACCACTTTCAAATGATTGCCCCTCACGTATAACTACTTTCATTTTTTCCCTTTTTTTAAAATGGATCCTAAGTAAGAATCTTTTACTGCGGATTCCCAATGTTTATTTAGCAAATTAGGGTGATCTACGTGCATTTTATCAATTTCTATTTTCTTACCTTTAAGGTGTTTACTATTAAACATAACTTGTAACAACACACGTTCAACTTCACTTTGTAACCCACGTGCACCTGTTTTTAAATTTAAACAGTTTTCTGCAATTTGTTCAATAGCAGCATCAGTAAAAGTTAACTCTATTTCATCTAAACTTAGTAAATACTGATATTGTTCAATAAAGTTATTTTTAACTTTAGTCAAAATTTGAACCAATTGGTCTTTTGTTAACTCATTGATAGATACACGACATGTAAAACGTCCTGTAAATTCAGGAATCATACCATACTTAGTTAAATCATCAGGTGTAACTTGTGCCAAAATATCATCCATGGATACGGTGCCACCAACCTGTGCAGAAAACCCAATACTATTTCCGTGTAATCGACGTGAAATAATATCTGATAATCCTACAAAAGCACCACCTGAAATGAATAGAATGTTTTTAGTATCGACTTCTAGCATATCGTTGGTTGGGTGTTTGCGTTTGCCTTGTTGTGGTACACGACAAATGGTACCTTCTACAATTTTAAGCAATGCTTGTTGCACACCTTCACCACTAACATCACGTGTAATACTTGCACTTTCACTTTTACGTGCGATTTTGTCTACTTCATCCACAAAAATAATACCACGCTCTGCTCGCTCAATATCACCATCAGCAGCAGCTACTAACCGTTGTATCATACTTTCAACATCATCACCAACATAACCTGCTTCAGTTAAGGATGTAGCATCTGCAATAACAAATGGTACATCTAGATATTTGGCTACTGTTTTAGCCATTAGTGTCTTACCACCTCCACTTGGTCCAAGGATGAGTACATTGGCTTTTTGAATTTCTAACTCTTTGGTATCTGCTGTGACACGCTTGTAATGATTAGATACTGCCACACTGATTAAAGTTTTTGCAGCATCTTGTCCAATAATATAATTGTCTAAAAATGATTTAATATCATCAGCATAAAAACTTATCTTACGTGGTGCATCTTCCTCAAGTGGTTCTTCATCCTTAAGTAAATCATTACATAATTCAACACAATCACTACATATTGCAGTACCTTCACCTACTATCAGTTTTTTGACAACGTTCTTGTGTTTACCACAAAAACTACATTCTTGAAAATGATATACTTCACCCATGATCTACTTATTTCCCTATACAATTACGTACTGCTTTTGTCTCTAGCCTATGATAATTTTTTAAATTATGCAAGTCCATGTTAGACAAATTGATTACATATGATTTGGTTTCCCAACGATCACCACGAATCAATCCTGTTGAATTACTTTGCAACATAACATTATTTACCTCAATGTTTCTGTCACAAACACGCATTAGAACATTATTTGACCCATCAAGGAAGCTAAATTGGATAGATGCCTGTGATTTTTGAAAACTATTTGCCAATTCTTGATAATTTCCTTCGTTTAGCGTTATCATATCAGATTCACCAATAATGTTGCCACTTTTACGCATAGTCAATTTTACCGTACGAATACTTTGACTATTACGTGCCATATGCGTAGCACAGCTTTGATCAATCCTATTACCATCACTACAACGTGGATCAAATACGTTAAGAAGTTGTGTTTTAACTTTCATCGAATCTAGCATAGACCATAACCCATGCATAAATTGATAACTAAATTTGTATTCATAATTAATTTTTAAAAACGATTGGCGATTGTTTACACCACTCTCAATATTATGAACATTAATATCATATGCACCTTCAGGATAGTAATTAAAATATGCTTGAATTAATTTATCCTGCGACTGCCTACTTTTAATTAATGATTGAATAGATGCTTGATGTTGGTCACCTTGTATAGCACCCATGTTAGTACTTTCACCTAACAATCGACCATCCACACTATTAGGCGAGGTAGTAACATCCATTTCTACTGCATACCGTTTCTCAGCAACACGATTATAAAACTCATCCGTTGATAATACCGTGTAGTTTTTTACAAAGCAGCTACTACTTGAAGCAATACGGTCAGTGGCTAAACGACCATTTACTGCACTGCGATCCGTAATTACACTGCTACCCCATGTTTGATTACATGCCTCTCTAAACGCACCTTGACGTGCATTTTCAGGTGAATCTGCCTCTACTTTTACACGTACTTTTTGTGTAGGTGGACTATTTGGAAAATTTTCAATGATAAATTTAGTCACACTTACAATAGTCCATGCATCTGCGTGAACTATTGTAGGCACCGCAATGAGCAAACTTGCGAGTAGTTTTTTCATATTAACGACTCATCATACGACGAACGTCTTGAATATCACTTGTATGTTTTGCATCCCAACGATATACAACAGTAACAACTTTACCGTTATCAAGCACTGAGTTATCGACCAATCGTAACCCACTAAGGATACCTTTATTATTAGAACGAATAAAACTATTCATAGTAGTGGCAATCTCTACTGCATCATTGCGAGTAGCTACATTGACATTTTGTGGTGTACCTTGTGCTTGGGTAGATTTACCTTCAACATCAATATCACTGACTGAAATATCTTGATTATCGTAGTTACTAGCGATACGATTAGTTTTTTGATCACGTGCTCGCTCAAGTGATTTACTAATCATTTTAACGCTAGTATCACTTGACACTGTTTCTTTCCAAATAAAGTCAACGAGTTTCTTCTTGGCATCAAGTTCAGCAACTTTGTACGCACTTTCAGTAGCACTAGGACTATTACCCCATACAGGAGCATATCCTGTTACTTCAATGGCTTTAATCTCACGGAAAAACGTACTGTACTCAACTTTTACCCCTCGACGTTTAAAGTCTTGGGTAACACGTTGTTCACTGATTGCAGTTTGAGGACCGCTAGCGATACCTGGGTCGCTAAGCATTTTGGTTGCAGTAGAACATCCACCCATGAGTACGCTGAGTACAGCCACGGTCAATAAACCTCTTTTCATTTCTTTACCTCACAATGTAATTAATATGGTTGAATTATAGATGAATTAGGATTTCTTGTCAACTGCTAAACGTGTTTCTATTTCTTCACGCTCAACTTCGGTTAGTATTTCTATATCAATACTACCATTTTTTAGACATTCAATCAAATAATCAATGTAATTGATGTTAGTCAAATACGTACTGTTTTGTTGCTTATCTACAACAATCCACTTAGTACCATTAAATTTGTAAACAATATGTGGTACACGGTCAATACGAATAAAGGTATCACCACTTAATGCTTCATCGGGAAACTTACCACCAAAATTAATTTGATTGGGCCATGGTTTATCTGAAGGATGTATCAAATCAGGGCGTATACCCTTTAAAGCATTCATGCTCATGCTTTTACCATCAAAATTAACATACTCATCGGTTGATTTAAATAATGGTCTAAGCTTAGTTACATTGTCTGTAATAACTTCCTCTGCTTGTGTTACTGTTAAAGGAACAGGTTTAAATTTAAAATCATCTGAATCAGCAGTTAATTCTTCGCTATCAATCGTAGGTTCTACTATTTCATCCGTAGTATTGACAGGCTCAACAAATTCTTCATCTTTGGTTGGTATTGGAAATTGTGGGGGTTGATAAACTTGGTGCGGAAAACGTATGCCTGGGACCTTATCGACCCATGGTTTTGTTAAATAAACTTGTTCAACAAGTTTTTCTTCAACAGCTTCTTCTTTAATTTCTTCTACAATTTCATCAGTAGTTGATTCATTTTGTTTTAATGAATCTTTAACTTGATCAATTTGATCTTGGGTTAATGCGCCATCATCTGCTTCATATTGTGGTTCATCTTCCTTACGTTTTTTGATACGATCTTCACGTTCCCATTTTAATGAATTATTAGCAGCAAGAATTAATATAATAGCAAGTGGGTCAAAAACCGCTACAATTAATATAGTTACCCAACGTACTGCACGTTCAAGTAAGTTTGCATCAGGATTATCTCCATATATTAATGCAGCAATATATTTAATAGGTCCAACTTCAGCTTCAACTTGGCGTAACTGACTAGCAATTGGCGCACGTTGTTCATTTAAGTCTTTTATAACATTCTGTGATTTTGCAATTTCATTTTGTAATGAGGTACGTTCTTTAGCTTGTTGTCTACGTATAGCTACTGCTCGCTCAGCATTTTGTTCAGTAGTACCACGTGATAATAATTGGTCAACCTGACTATCCATTTGTTGCAAGGCTTTTCTTGCAGTTTCAATATTATCACGCTCTGTTTTAATTTTTTCATCAAGTAACGCAACCTGTGCTGCAACATCACCTGTTGGTATGCCTTGGTCAATATGTGCTTTAGATAGATACCCAAAAATACCCATACTTGTAAGAAACGCTAATGCTATGACTGCGGTAGTAAGGTACGTTTTAATGACCCATCCTGAACGTTTCCAATACATATGTAACCATACTGTAGTAGTTACTTTGGCAACTTCAAGCACAGTACCCATAATAACAATAGATACAAACGCACCCGCAAAAATTGCAGTCAATCCAATAATACTATAATACGCTGCAATAACACTAATGGCTAATGCAACAAATAGCGTAAACCTACTATAAGTAAAAAAATCTTTGAGCATAGAATATTATTTATCGATTTTTTGACTGCAATAACCATACTTTCTTATACCATCGGCGCAAAGTGCCGAGTGATCCGTATGATAATATCGCAAATCATGCGGTGGAAGTATGTCTTTATCCGCATAAGTTTTATCTAAAAACAATATAACATTACGTGCAAACAAAACAACCGCACATACAGTTATAGTTCTATATAAAAATGACATCATTTAGTGAGTTGATAAACCATCATAAAATTATCGTATGCTGCTTTTACTGCGGGGTTTTGTAATTTTTGTGCAGCTTCATACACAAGTGCAGCTAATCCACTCTCGACTGCTTCGTATATACTAGGATATTGTAATGGATGACATTCTTCTCCAAAAGCTTCAGACAATTTTATCCAAGCAATATTTTGTTCTTCAGTAATTGGAACTTTACTAGGACGCATTTCCAAACTTTTACGCAATGATTTACTAATCTCCTCACGTGCAAAGGTTGCTGCTGCAATTAATGGAGCAAATTCAGGGTCTATGTTGTACTTTCGGATATGGTGGCCTGGGCGACTGATGACCAAATGGCAACCTTTACTAAATGCATGATCTAAGCTAGGATCATGTTCACTTACAGGGACATACCTACGTCCAACTTTTTTATAATACGTTTCGCTCATAACGGGCAATCTTCACTAGCTTCTTTAATACGTTTGTATTTGATATAACTCTTGGTTATTTTTTCCTTAATCATATAACCTAAACCAATTATTGGAACTAAAGCCATACATGCAAAAAATATTAATGGTTGCTGAACAATTAAACTAGAAACACCTACTACAAAACAAAAAATAACCAACCAAGTTTCTTTTTCCCATTGACTAGCTGACCATACGATATAACCTAATATATTACGCATTTTTATTCCTTTGGTGCGGGGTTGATTTTATCACGCATAGCTTCAATGTTTTGATTAACATTGATAAGAATTGCAGTATAGCCACATGTGACAATACCAACAATAAGAATACCTAGTGCAGACATAACTGCAGGTAAAAAGTTATCAAACATTTCACCGAAAAATGTTATACCTGCCATAATAACAAATATAAGTGCCAATAATTTATTCAAAACATCAAGTGATTCAACTATCTTACGATTGAATGATCCCATTAAATTCTCCTTAAGAATAATACTATTGTATCAAAATTACCAAGTTGAGTCAATAAAATTGAGCAAAATTGTCAACTATTTCTCGCTCTGTTGTTAATTTGTTGGCAAGTTCTTGTTGGTTTTCATATCCCATAGCCATACCACAAATTATAAGATCATCATTTAAATTTAATTTTTCACGTATGTAACCTTGAATTAAAATCCATGCTGCTTGTGGACATGTTGCCAAACCATGAGATTGTGCTGATATCATTATACTTTGTATAAACATACCAAAGTCTAACAACGATCCTATAGATAATTTTGGATTCATTGTGAAAATTAACCCTACAGGAGCACCAAAAAAATTATAATTTTTTGTATGTTGGGTTTGCATAGCATCTTTGTCTTTCTTCTCTATACCTAACACTGCATAAAGATCATATCCTACTTTACGTCTACGTTCAATATATGGACTAAACCACTCAGTAGGATAGTAGTCAAATGGTTTTTTAGGTTGCTTAGCCATTAACTCAGGATTAGCATAAGTTTCCATCGCACCTTGCCCAAATTCTACTAGAAACTTCCCTGTTAACACATGTACTTTCCATGGTTGTATATTGGTTCCACTTGGGCTACGTGATGCTACAGTAAGTATATGTTTAATTAATTGTGGGTCAACAGATTGCTCTGTAAACCCACGTACACTTTTCCTACTAGCAATCACATCATCTACTACCGTATGGTAGCTATTTTGCATCTTTAACTAACCCTGCTTTGACTAATAATGGTCTAACATCACGAAAATACTGTGTAGCATATGCTTCAAATTCTTGTGGTGTTTTAGTCCATGGAACTAATACAAACTTTTTCATCAATTCCTGCATTTCAGGTTCTTTTAAAATATCAGTAACCGCATCATGTATAGCTTGTGCAACATGATCAGGTGTACCTTTTGGCGCAACTAATCCATATGGACTTTGACCAATTACTTTAATACCTTTTTCAGTTAACGTAGGCACATTAGGATACTTTGCAACACGTTTTTCTGTTGCCATCGCTAATGCCCTAAATTGTCCACTATCAACAAATGGTGCCCAATTAGATGCGTCAGCCACGAATTGTACCTCACCTGCTAGCAATGCTTGGTTAAATTCAGTGCCACCTTTATAAGGTACGTTGGTAAATTTAGCATTGGTGGTATTATCAATTTCTATCATCATAAGTTGCCCACCACCCCCAACTCCTACGGTAGCATAGTTATACTTATTAGGTTCAGCTTTACCCGCAGCAATCAAATCATCTAATGATTTCCATGGACTATCAGCACGAACAATAATACCCAACGTATAAGCATTCATACCAACCACATACTTAAAATCACGTATTGGGTGCCATGACAGTTCATTATAATGTGGATAACGCCAACTATTTACCGTCAAAATAGCTAGTGTATGTCCATCAGGCTTAGCAGTGGTCAGTGATGCTGCAGCTAATGTTCCTGCAGCACCTAACCTATTTTGTACAATGACAGGTTGTTTCCAACGTTCAGATAATTTTGTTGCGATATATCTTAATTGTTGATCAGTTACCCCACCTGCAGGAAATGGGTTTAACATCGTTACTGTATTTGATGGAACCCATTTATCCTGTGCGAACGTTATACTACTTAAAACCAAAGACAAACCAATTACAATTTTTTTTAACATTATTTCACCTCATGTACAGAATAATCTGCCCACTGTCCTCTCCAATTATTGTACTCCTCATCAATACCTTCATCATCAAGCTGCTCATTGTCATAAAAAATTCCTTTGATATGACTAGTACCATCAACATCTACCGTGGTAATTTTAAATTTAGCTAAGTCTAAATCTTCATCAACAACTAATGTATGTTGATATGACCCACCTTTACCACCTTGTTTGTACATAAGAAAGTAACCTGATCCGTATGAATGTGCATACAATTCATCAACTTCTTCACAACATTCTTCCCTTGAATCTTCTTCACCATGTCCGATACTAAAAATTTCAGAGAATTCACCTTCAAAGATAGTTTCACCATCGCTATTAATAATTTCAACTGTGCAATCTTCTTCAATACCATAAAAGTCTGCTACATCATTGAATTCATAGTATCCACTACTAGTAAAACGTGCAGCCTCAGGAGTTTCATTTTCATCGAAATCATATTCTTCATTAATAGCAGCACCTAAGTCTAATTCATGTTCATCCATGCTCCAATGTTCGTATTGTTCTTTAGTAATTCTTCCAACACCAACCTCAGTAGTGCGACCAAAAATACGGATAATATATTCACCTGCGGGATGTATACGTTGATATTCTGATTCAGATTCATTGTCATCATCCAACTCAATATCATCAAGTTCTTGATACAGTTTTTGCATCTTGGCTTCTTGCTCAACACCGTCAGGAGTAAGTTCTAACGCACTATCGCACATTGGGCATACATCACCTGTGTGATGAAATTCTAGTTCATCATCAGTGTGAATAGATCCATCTTCATTATAAAATTCAGTTTTAGTTTCGTATTTGCTACCTTTCCAACGACATTTGGTGCATTTGTGTGTAGGTGCAGGAGGTTCAGGTTCACTATGCCAACTATTTTCATCACCTAATTCATATGTAATTTCATATCCACCTTTACGATCAGTCCACCAATCATCATATTGGCGTTCCCACATAATTTCTACATCATTATCATATGCATCATTAATAATTTCATCAATGTCATGAGAACCATCTTCTACCGCATCAAGAATTGATTGTAGTTCATCTTCATCCTTATCAGGATAAATTTCTTGTAACAAGTCTATATCAAGCTCAACGGCAAATTGACTATCAACACTATGCCATTCATGTTTAACTAACGTAACCATATTTTTCCTTTATGAATATTTCAATTTAATGTACGTAATTTCCTCGTCAGGTATGTCTACCATAATATCACTTTCATTACTTAAATAAAAGTTATAGTTAGTAATTTTGGATAACTCATTTAAACGATCACTTACTTTAATGGTTAATGAATCTTTTAATGTTAATTTAACAATGAACTTATATTCATGTGCTTTACATAATGACGTAAACCAATTAAACACCCATGGTTCATCAATGTTAAAAACATTGACAATCATTTATCATCCCTAAATCGTAGAAACCTTGGAAATCTCAATGAGTGCGTACCGTCTTGATTTTGTGTTACAGCATCAGCAAGAATTTCTACAGTGCGACCAACAATCACATTACGGTTTACCCAATAATCATCACGATCAACATCACTAAACCCACTACCAACGTTAACCACAATGTGCTTTCCATGATCTTCACCTTCGCAAATTAATGCGCCTAATCGATTTTTATTACGTCCTGTACCTGCTTCTACCCCAACAATTTCTAAATCTACTGAAATAGTTGGTTTCCATTTTAACCAAAATTTATTACGTTTGCACTCGTATGGGGCATCAACACTTTTAATCATAATGCCCTCAAACCCTTGTGCAACACAATCGTTGGCATAACGCTCTAGTTGATCTTTACCCTCAGCAATGTCTAAATCCACGACAATATGTGGCAACAATTTTACATGTGGCATATTTTCTAGGGCAGGACGCATATCTTCTAAAATTTTAATTCGTTTGCTTAATTGTGCGTTCCAATATCCACGCCTAAAATCTGCTAGCGGAAGAATATCAAACACATGGAACACACTATCACTAGCATCAGCATTGTCTTTTCTACGTGCTTGTCGCATTAAGTCTTGAAATGATTCACCCATTACTTCACCATCAAGCACAAATCCTGTATTTAAATTACTTGATGATGCTAGACGAACCATACGGACAAAATTATTTTTTACTTCTTCTTCAATGTGCGTAAAATTATTGAATACTTTACCATTACGACTGTAGCATGTTATAACAATTTTATCATCATAGTCAGAGGGTGGTATAACAATCATTAATACTCGTACACCATCTAGTTTAGGCTCAAGACGTTTAACACCCACCATTTCAGGGCGACCTTCGCTATCAGTGGCAAGTTGGCAAGAAAAAATCGGTATTTCGTATTCAGTATTTTTACAAATCTTGTTGATAGTTTTATCAGATATACCACAACGTAAATCTTTGCCAATTACATTGATACAGAAATCATTCCATGTTGGGCTATTAAATCTTACGCTCATGGCTTCAATAGCATCCTGTGCAGCATTTCCTGTTAAACTACGTAAAGCTAATTCTACTAACAATGAGCTAAAGTCATTCCAAGGGTTTTCAGCATTGACAATACCAACAGTTGGTTCTACAGCTTTTACACCAAAAGTGGTAAATGGATCATAAGCAAAGTATACAAATTTAAGAAAGTTTTTACAATTTTCATCACCAAGCGTAGCTAAATTTAAAACTTCTTGTATGACTGATTCTTTATGTAACCGACTATTACTCTCGTTCAGCTTATAGATCCATGATTCAAGCATAATTACACCTTAGTGTTGTGGGTGTTAATAAAGTCCCACAAGATTTCTTCCGCTAATTGATTTAGCGTTATGTCACGCTCATGGGCTAAACTCATTAGAGTATACCATTCTTCTTTATCTAATTCAAGTGGTACTTGCACTTTGGTATTGTATGGTTGTTTATTTACAATAGCAGTAAGTTTTTCAATAAAGTCCTCATCAGTTTCTAACGTAACATAATTAACTTCATCATAAGCATTATTCTCAACTACATTTTTATCTTTACATTCTTGACGATATGCTTCAACGTAATCAGGATTGATCAAACGATATGACCGTCTTTTTGCGTAATCATGTACAGTGGCGTAATATACCTCTTGTGTTTGTGTGTCAAAAGTAATATCAGCACTTACTCCATCATGATCATTATCCCAATAGGATAGGGTAAATGGGTTATCGCCAAAGCATTTCCAAAGGTATTCTGTACCCTCAGATATTCTGTAATTAATTGCTTTCATGTAATCTTCAAGGTTTATCACTTTCTTTTCCTTCTACTAATCGTTTAAATGTTTGTCCTGCACGATACTTTTCTTCTTTCACTGTGCGGTTTTGATCATGGTTTTTACCAAATATCATACCATCATAACCACGTGCCCATTCTATACCACGTAACCACATTTGTAAATCTTTTATAGTTCCAATAAAAACTTCAGCATCACGTGAATACAAAGGTAATGCTTCATCATCTTTTGGTTTTACTGCAACTACATCACCAAATTCATTATAAAAATGCTTTGCGTGACACATCATTAGACCAAGACGCTCACAATCTTCTTCAAGCCTACGTATTTCTTGGATTAAATTATATCCTGCCATGATTATCGTGTATTTTTAAATGGGATTAAATTACCGTTTTCATCATAGCGACCAATCATCACCCTACGATCATCTTTACTATAAGCAGGGCGATCTTTCCAATAATGTTTCTCAGCTAGAATTTTGCACTCAGGATCAATATTTAACTTACCTTCTTCATCACGAATAAATCTGCTAACAAAAGGTGGCAATGCATTTGATGTTGTATTTTCTTCCATAATATCCTCATAAAATTATAGGGGCATTACGCCCCATGGTGGTTAAAATTTGTATTTACTGCTCTAGAACATAGGGTTTGTTCCACTTACCGATATTTACCCGAATATAGTGCGAGCAATTGAAGTAATCAATTTGGGCATCGCTTTCATCGTAGTAATCAGGACCGTACATCGCTTGTGTTACTTCAGTAAGAAACTCTTTTGCAACACCGCTAAAGTGTTCTTGGAACCAATAAGGGTTTACGTCAAGGTAATCACGGTCAGCTTTTAGACTTTGCTTGCATGTTTCGTTAAAGTTACCTAGAAAGTCAATCTTACTAGACTTAATATTAAGAACTAACGTGCTGTGATAATGCACACCTAACGTGGCTTTTACACCGTATTTCTTAAGAACGGTTTTGATGGCAACTGCGAGGTTTTGCTTCTTTTCTTGGGAAACGTAAGCCATTTGGCATCTCCTAGTTGGTTATCAATCACTACAGAAATAATTATGCCACAATGTGGATATACTGTCAAGCAGTTTTTTACCACTCATCAGTTGTTGTAATTGGGATACGAATTGTTGCCATTCTACCTTTAAATTGTTGATGAAATTCTAAGTCTACTTCATACCCAATACCACTACCACCTGTTTTGATAATACTAAAATGGTTGACTTCAAACTCTTTTAGTGTATCCATCAATTTTTGTAAGTCAGTATAATTTAATGTTATCTTTTCTATCATTTCTTCGTTCATAAATTGTATAATTGTTTAAGTTTGTTAGATATGGTTTTTTCAGGATCTTTGTATCCTTCAGTCCACCAAGCATTAAGCATGCAATCATTTGCCACTGCCAATCCAATTTTTTCAATTGTATTTTCTAATGGTAGATCTGATCCTACGATATAATCATGAGGTAAAATCTTATGTTCAGTGGCTATTTTAAGTAAACGTCTATTCATCTCCACCCCAATCTTTAAAATCTGTGCACTCCTCAAACCCACGTTTGTATGCATCATACTCAGGTGTACCTTGTAGGGCAACTACACGTTCAGTGCTATATGTTGCACCAATGAAGTAATGTGGGTCAAATACACGACCATAGTATGCATCTGCGTTACCACGATCATAAGCACCACCATGGCGAGTATATTGTACAGTTAATTCAGTATACATTGTCATCTCCTTTAATCCATCCGACTACCAACAGTAAAAGTAACATCAGGGAACGCTTCACGCATCACATTAACAAATGCGTACGCACCTTCTTCCTTTGCAGAAATTGATTGCACAGGGGAATAACTTGGGTTCCACAATTTCAACCCACCTTCAAATGATGTGTCAGCACCATAATTTTTAAGAATTTTTGCTACTTTTTTTGTAGCAGGGCGAATACTTACCCATGCAAACCCACATGCATCCGCATCACCATGTGTGGCAAGATATTCCTTAGTAGCGGTGCGAGCAGCTTGGAAAGCACTGTTAATTACATCATGAATTTGAGTGTCGTTCATATATTCCTCACTAGTTATCTAACAGAAACAAGTATAGCAAAATTAGGATATGTTGTCAAGCAGTTTTTGGTTCTTTAACCTCAAAGACAAATGAGTTGTTTATTTGCTCACTGTTGTCATCAGGGCATTTAAATTTAACTGAGGTACCACTATATTTAATTTCTTTGGTTTCAAGAATTTTGATGAAGTTTATATCATGGCGACCATCACAAGCATAGCATTTAACAAATTTCATCTCAAGTTCCTTATCAATCACTACAGAACATAGTATAACAGAGTTCAAAAGACCTGTCAACCTGTAGGGTTATTCAACTCCGAAATGTTGTTTAATCATTCTACCCACATCAAATGATGCTGAACCGGACAGCCCAAGTTCTCTGAAGTTGAGATTAGCACATTCCTGAACAATCAACTCGGCGAAATCTTCAAGCAAATCCTCACGTGGTGTAACAAACCACACAGCAGATTTCTTAGCAAGTTCTTTGATTCGTTCGTTCATTCTTCAACTCCGAAATGTTTTTCTATACGCTTTGAACAATCCACTGCCCAAGCACTATATAATCCATCGTGATGTGTTCCTCTATCAGCACAGACTTTAACACATTCCCTAACAATCAACTCGGCAAACTTTTCAATCTGCCCTTGTTGAGCATCGTAGTATGGCTGTAGACCAGATTGAGTTAATAGTTCTTTAATTCGTTCGTTCATTTGCTGCTCCTTTTGTTTACTGTAAGCACAGTATAGCACTAGTCCAAAGACCCGTCAACCTGTAGGGTTAAAACAAAACAGAGACACTGGAGGAATCTTAGATTGGGCAGAGTTCTTGTTCAGAATGTGTTGATACTTTTCAGGGTGAGCCTTCATGTCTTCCAACTTCTTGTAGAATCGCTCTTCAATCAACTCCATTTGATCTGGTTCATTGAAAAACTCTTTGATCTTCTTGAAAATGCTCATCGTCTGCTCCTTGTTGTTCACTATAACCATAGTATACTACCGTTCGAATACCCTGTCAACCTGTAGGGTTACTTAGCTGCGTTTTTAAGATACCAACCTGATTTAAGTTCTTTTGATAATGTACCCTTCTTGGTAAAATGCTGTTTTAAAAACTCCGAGAACGTATGATATTCATGAATTTTGTCAATAACTTCTTCAATAGTCTTGCCATGCACAATAGTATAGCGATCTTCGCCCATCTTAATTTCTGCTGTAATTATTTTACAACTCATAATTGTTCCTTAGTTATTTGGTAGTCAATACCATAGGGCATCGACCATCAATTGCGGCACTGTTACCTAGTGGGCAAACAGCCTTGGTGCGATCAGTGCCACACTTAGAACATACCCAACCAAGAGATTCTTCAACTCCGAAATGTTCTTTAATCTTATTGGAAACATAAATCATAGCCTCATTAAAGCCTTCATAATATTCTCCCTTGGCTTCACTCCATTGACTTTGTTCTGAAATTTCAGCACATTCCCGTACAATCAACTCGGCGAACTTTTCTGCAAAGTCTTTACTATATGGAATGGTCACGGGATACCCATCGGGACTTTGATGTGATGCCTGTTCAGCAAGTTCTCGAATTCGTTCGTTCATTCTTTAATTCCTTGAACCATTTCGTCCAATTCTTTTGCCAAGTCATTCATACGATACCAACCCTCCATTTTTGATTTAATATAGCGATTATCATAATAATCATTACTCTGACGTTCACGCTCGTCCAAATACTCTTCCAATACTTCAGTGAATTTTCTCATTCTTCAACTCCAAAATATTTTAATATAGCAGATTCGCCCGAAGCACTACCACCGTTATGTTGCCATTCCTCAAATGCTATGTTAGCACATTCTCTAACAATCAACTCGGCGAACTTTTCAATAAACTCATTCGGAATATTATAATCTCCAAAATGGAATTCTGAAATAATATCACCAGCCTGTTCAGCAAGTTCTCGAATTCGTTCGTTCATTTTTTTGTTCCAATTTATGCTTCTCAGCAGCTTGTGTAGCTAAAATATAACGTGCGCTATCACTAATTTCTATCTTTACTGCAGGTTCAACTTTACGTGGTTCAGGCTCACTTTTTCTACCTGATACTCGTTGTTGTAAATCATGTTGAACACGTTGAGTCATGGTCATACGCCATAACTCCATCATCACGTTACGTGCTCCACTTGAATCTGCTGAACCTACTGATTGAACTTTCATATGTACCTTACTTAACTAAGGTTGACAATTTTACAGCAGCACTAACTTTGCTAATTTTGGTATATGCTTCAGCAAGCGAGTCTACTTTGGCATCACCAAGTACATCACGCACCATAGCTTCATATTTAACACTAGCACGTTCGTGTTGGGGAACTACCGTGGCAACCGTAGCAGTACCGAAAAACGTCATGCTATCGAAATTGGCAGCAGTAATCAACGCAGTTTCAACCTTCTTTTCTGCTACTTTCAAGAGAGCAATTTCAGCACGAATCTTGGCAAGTTTGTTTACTAGGGCTTTACTCATTTCAATCTCCGTTAAGAATTAATCACCACAAAAACTATTGTACATCAGTTAGGATATTTTTGCAACAATTCTATTGTAAACGTCTTTTTTTGACATCATGTATGCATAATCAGGATCAGAGGGAGAAAAATTATTCCATTGATTGACCCGTACATTAGACATAATATTACGCACTAAAGCGTTAGGATAATCATAAGCAGAAATAAATCCACCTAAATTATAGTGAGCGATAAACCCACTGCAAAGATACAAGAAATTATATCCCGTTTTATTTAATTTTTTAATGTCTTTACATGCTGCTACAACATTGTTAACAATCAAGGATTTTTGGCGTTCTGTCAGGGGCGTTATTGCCATTTCTACTCTCCAAAAGATCAATCAATATATGTATTGTATATGAATTAGGATATGTTGTCAATCGCTAGAATCAACTTCCATATTCTTGTTGCATTTTTTACACACGTATAAAGTGTAGCATCGACCTAGGTTTTGCTTGCGCTCCCACTCATGACCACTGCAAGTTTCAGTAGGTAACGTATAACCATACCCGTTACAATGTGAGCAGTTTGAACGGAAGTGTGAATAACGATGACGATTTTCAGCAGTATTAGGATAATTGTGTAAAGGATATGCATTGAGTTTAAGATTCCAACCACCGTAACATTGGCATACAGGACATGGTTTGGTATAACCTGTATTAACCATTGGTTCAAGCTTTTCGAAATCTACGAATGCATCAGGGTGGGTGTGATCCATATATTGAACTAGTGGCATGTCAATCTCCTATATCTGACTATAGAGAAATTATAGTAAAAATTGGATATACTGTCAAGTTGTATTTTTACAACTACTTCATATATTCTTCAGGATCTTCTTGTTTAAATTTTGTCAGGTAATTAAAGTTTTTACGTTGCTGTACATCATCAGGTAACTGCAACAATTCTTTTACTTTTAGCCAATCTTCAGCAGATAATAGTGGGCTAATTTCTAAGGCAGTTAGCCATATCAAACGTTCAAGTCGAACTTGTTCGTAAGTACTGCTAAATCCCGCACGTTTAATTAATTCAACTAATTTATCAGCCATTTACAAAATCATATGTTTTTTCAAATACTTCACGGTCGCAAATATACAATTCACCGTTAATACCACGCATAAGATAGTCACCTGCTTTACCTTGTGCGTAATCACCTTCTAAACTATTTACCCTAAATTCTTCATTAACTTGTACCGCATGTACAACAATAGGTCGCTTCATACATGGTTTCATAGCATCAATAGTTTCATACGTATCAAACAATTTCATTACCAACATCCTTTACATTCATAAAAACCACGTGTAAGTGGCGAATAAGTTAATTCTTCAACCCAAAATCCTATGATAGCTCCAAGTAAGAGACATAATAGCGCACCTAGTATAACCCAAATAATATTACTCATAAAGTTATTTAGAAATATTCTGCTAAAAAAATAGAAAAGTTACAGGCAGATATGACAAGACTAAACCATCCTAGTTTGCTATTACCATCTTCAAAATCTTTTTTGGCGAAGTATAAACATGACAAGCTAATAACTAAATTAAACATATTATGTCCCGTACCTAGACTTTAATTCTTTCTTTACAGCATCAATTGCCTTGTCCCATCCTTCATCATCACCCATCCACTTAACCTTGCCTAGTTCATCTGTTAAGTCCTTTACAATGGCTTTAGTAAGGGCAATAGCATAAGCATCACCCATATAAGCACAGTCTATATCACGACTTGCTTTGGTCGCAATGTTGCGTAAATGACTATTCATTATCTAAACCATGGCTTTTTACATTCTGCCCAAAATTCTTTAGGATGAAATAGTGCCCATATTGGGATATAAAACAACCCAACCAACAGAGCTAAAAACAGACCTAGCGGTGTGAACTTGTTGTTTTTAATCAATAATTTCATGTTTGAAAACTTTCTTGAATTAGTATGTTCATTGTATTTTTACCTTTACCACCTAAAATTGTCAACCAAGAACCTGTTCCTTCACCCATCTCAAAGTGATCTTTTACTTTGGTCTCAACTTTTACAAAACCACCTTTCTCAGTCAAATACTTAGAACCCTTGTACATATACAAGTTCTCACTAGTATCTTTAATAATAAACTTATTAACTGTACCATAATTTGTAGATAAAACTTCATGTTTGATGACAGTACCTTCTACAATAATTTCATCACCAACATTACCTACCTTGGTAGATTTTTTTACTTCTTTTGGTTCTTCTTCGGGCAATCCTACTACACTTGCAGGACGCTCCCACAATAGTTTAGTTTTTTTGGGATCAGGTCCCCAACCATCACGTAGGTTACCCTTACCACCTAACTTGTAAAACGCACGTACACCAACACGATCAACGATTGCAACATGAACAAGAGGCATTTGACTACGTGTACCATAACTTGCCCATGATACTACTTGGTCAATAGAAAGTACACGGTCACCTTTTTTGAAGGGTACACCATAGGGTGTAACACCATCTTCTTGTTGAATGGCATCTTTGTTACGTTCCATCCAAAACCAACGTTGTCCTGTTGAGGTAAAAACACCCTGTGAATACTTAATACGAGAACGCACAAAAATCATCGTTTCTTCAGCTTCACGATTAACGTACATTTTTATTTCCTCTTGAAGTATTTACTATACAGGAATTATAGATTGAAACTTAGTTACTGTCAAGCAGCAACAAAGTCACTGCGTGTAAACTGTTTTAAGAATGGTAATTCCCACTCTTTACAGAATGACATATCGTCATCATCAAGAATGTTGAAGTTTACAACACACTCCTCAGCAAACTCATTGCTAAAGTTAAATTTGTTGGTAAAAAGTGTGAGGTCATCTTTGAAAAAGAAAACGTCAGCAACAGTAAGGTTGTTAATAAGATAGGTTGCACCACCTTTTGACTTCCATTTGGGAAGTTCAGCGGAACCGTAGTTTTCGGAGTATTGAGTGTACACTGCAATTTTCATCGTATTCCCCTTGGTGTTGACTGACTATATGGGAAGTATAAGTGAATTAGGATATCTTGTCAAGCGTTTTTTTACGCTATATCGTAATATCCTCCATACCTGCAACACGTAAACGCACAATGTGCCCTAGCATAAAGTTCTTGCTCTCCAATGCTTTCATAACACCCAACCATTGGTTACGCATCAATGCAACTTCATTGACCAATGTTTCCATGTCAATAACATCTTGCTCAGCATCAGCATATCGTTCAGCATCACGTGATGTTAATTGGCGTGGATAATTTTCAAGATATTTTTTAAAGGCTAAGCTACGTGTTTTACGAAGTTGTCCATTCATATAATCTAGAACAGCCTCGATTTCTTGTAGTTGGTTGAAACGGTGCTCGGTGATGCCTGGGAGCATGGCGAGCAATCGTTCAACACGTTCACCTTTAATAATTCTTACTTCATGTTTGGCTTGGTTTAGTTCTTCTTGATAATGGTCAATAAATTCGGGTAGTGCGGATAAGTTTTGAGTTACTGTATTGAACCAACCCATGGCCTACTCATTATCGTACCAATCATCTTCATCTTCAGCGAAGTCCTCATCATCGTCATAATCTGCTTCATCATCTTGGTAAGCTTTCAATGCAGTAACCATTTCTTTCTCACCTGCGAATGTTTCACGTACCTCATCAGGGTGTACATCATGATCGATTAATACATTTAGTACATCTTCCGCAGCATCACGCATATCGGTTGTACTAATGTATCGTTTTAAAACTTCATACACTGCTGCAACTGTGTCAAGCATTTTGTTCTTCCTCTGCTAGTTCTGTAGTTACAATTTTTTCTCGTTGTGAAAATTCTTTCATGACTAAATCCATAATACCGTTTTCATTTTTTGACCATTCTTTACGGAAGTAACGATGTACTTCACCATGCAAGTCAGTATACATATAACGGTTACCTTCTCTAGTAACAAACCCTTTTTTCTCAATCAAATCAAAAAAACCACTGTAAGGATTCATGCCTTTTTCATACGGAATTTGTACTTCAACATCTTCAAATGGTTTGGCAAAACGTGTTTTCATTACTTTACAACCTGCACGTATGCCTAGCACATCTGATGTTTTGTTACCTTCTTCATCTTCCTTCAACTTTAGTTTTTTCATTGCTACTAGAATACTACTAGCAAATACAAAACCTTGTCCACCACTTACGTTAGGGTCAGGATTGTATGGATCCTGCGAAGCATACGTATGGTTAGTGGCAACTAATCCTACATTATAACTACCAAACATATTTACACAATTTGTAACTAATGCTTTTAGTGCTTTAGCTTTACGTCCCATATCACCTTTCATATCACCACTATCAAATTGGTTTACTTCAGTTGGACTCATAAGCATGCCTAAACTATCTATAACAAACAATACTTTGGGTCGCTCTGCAAGTGGTGTTTCTTTATAATCTTTCATAAATGTTGAAATAGTTTTTGCAACATCATCAATCATTGCCATATTTAGTTTTAGCAATTTATCATCGCTTGTATCAACACCTAACGCATGCAACCAACTTTCATCTAATGCGTTTTCGCTATCAATTAGTACAACAAATATACCTTGCTCTTGTGCATTTTTTACGATATTTCCACTGCAAATATATGATTTGCCACTACCACTTTCACCTGCAAATACAGTAACTTTACCAAGTGGTACACCTTTATTAAAATCACCACTGATAAGATAATTCAATGCATAGTTGCCTGTTGAAATCCAATCAGTGGGATCATGAAATCCTACGCTAATACCTTCTATACTTTTTGTAACTTCTTTTCTAAATTTTGATATATCAAAGGGTTTTCCCATAATCTCTACTTTGCCATTGTATTATTTGTAAATACTCGCAACAATTGTTTATCTAAAATTGTTGGAGCAGAATCAGCAAGACAATCAATTTCATAATCATTGGGGAAATGTTTTAGTGTTGCTCTAGCTCGATCACGTACTGCGCTAGGCACACGTGGGGTGCGGCCTGGGTCGCACAATTCCTCCAACAATCTTTTACCTTGCTTGAGTGCCCTGTATCTTTCATCAGGTAATGTCATATTATTCTCCTAAAGTGTAAAGTGGTGGAACTACCCACCACTTTATTCACTGCTATTTACGCTTGGGAAGTTTTCTTGCTACGAATCATAGCAAGAATGTTTGCAGTTGTATCGGAGGTTTGAGGGGTTGTAACCTTTACTTCAGAGGTTACAACAGGTTCCTCATCCTCATCTACTACAGGAGTCGAAAATTGTTGGCGTGGTGCAACAACATATGAATCGTCATCATGGTCAGCAGCACTATTTGATGCTTGTACACCACGTGGACGGAAATATGCTCCCCACTTGTCTGTATCATATTCTTCACCATTAACACTAGCGTCAAACATTTCTTTCATAACACGAAGTTCGATTTCGCTAGGTTTTTTAGGTAAGAAATCTTTTAAATTAAATAACCCATGCTTTTCAATGGCAGCTTGCTCAGTTTCGTTGAGTGCAGTTTCTTTACGTGCCCATCCACTTGTACTGTAATCAGCATATCCACCTTTGCTAGTTTTAACGATTCTAAAATCTAAACCACGCAAATAATCTGTAGGATTTTCTTCAATATCAGGATCCATCAAACTACTCTTAATTACACCAAAAATTTGTGGTGAAATGATAAAGCGACGAATTGCATTTTCAGGCAAACTATCTTCTTTCATCTTGCTATCACGCACAAAACCTTGAAAAATATAAGTACGCTTTTTCCAATACTTGTTGGCAATTTCTTTCAATGATGCGTCTTTATACCATGTACGTACTTCAGCAAGTATAGGACAATTGTCACCATACATCTCAACACAAGGTACTTTGACAAATACTTTGTTTGATGATTGACCCTTAATACCACTAAATTCTAACGTAATTAAATTACGCTCAACCCAAAAATAATCATTCAATCCATCAGCATCAGGTAAGAAACGAACTGTAGTGGTTGTATTTTCTTCCATGTTCCAAAATGGATAGATGGCATTATCGCCTACATACTGAGTGTTATTTTGGGGATTTGATTTGGCTTCTTGTGCAGCCAATTTTGCACGAATTGCAGCTAATGACATTTTTCATTCTCCTTAAAAAGTTAAAAGTGTAGCTAAAATTGAGACCTAAGTGTAGTTGTGAGAACAACGAACACAGATTAAATATACATCATTTTTTTCTGTGGTCAATGTATTTAGGATAACAAGGTGCGCAAAAAATATATATTCTTAACGTACTTCATTATGACCCATAAATTTACGTAATTCACGTGCTTGTTTAATTGCTCGCTTGGCATCTTTACGCTTTTGCGCAGGTGTACGTGTATCTTGTAAATCTTCAGGTGTTCCACCAATTGGGCTTAAACTGCTGCCGCCAAAATAATTTGGATTATCAGCTTCATGTAGTTCATGCCCAATACGTTTTTTCACTATGTCCATAATATATTGTACATCATCATCACTCAATTGTGGACTCATACATTTGCGCCAATATCCAAATTTTTGTTCTTCAGATAAATTAGGATCGCTTAGTACATTACGCATATCAGTGCCACGTGGGCCATTAATGTTTTTATATGGATCATTAGTTTGTTGCCTACTGAGCACATCTAATGTTTCAAAATTATAACTGCGCCCATTATACTCTTTTACATGTTGCATACTATCAGCACGATCATTGCCAAATATTGCGGTAATATGCTTATATCCTAATTCATTTAACTTTTTTAATGCGCTCATCATCGTTGGCATACTATCGTCTGCAGATACAAAACATTGTTTATGATTAGGAAATACTTTATGATAGATTGATAATTTCTCATTAGGTGTAAGTGGATCATCCTCACCCATTGTTCTACTGATAATAACATAAGGGTCAGCACCTTGTTCTTTAGCCGTAGTAAACACACTATTAGCTAGGTACATATGCCCACGATGACCCATACAACGACCAAAAGTAATTACCGCACGATCACTCTTACCATTACGACTGATTGATTCTTTTAAATATTTTGACTCATTCTTAAATTTATTTGCTCTAGTAAATGCACCACGTTTAACTAATTTAATAGGGTTGATACCTTCGTTTATATCATATACAAACCCTTCACCACCACGTTGTCCATCAGGTAATTCTGCCTGAATGCCTAACTTACGTAATGTGCTTTCTTCAAGTTGATCAACAATCAAATCTTTAATTTTCATAGTAGCACGTATCATCCTAAAAGTATCATTAGCCCCATCTAAATGCGTTTTTAAATGTTCAGCTAGTATGTTTTGTTCTTTAGCAGATAAACTATCACGTGCATAGGTAGTGAAATTATCTCCTAAATTATGTAATGCGCTTAGGTCATTTTCATTAATTTGACTATTAACGTATTCATACAATATCTTTTTTATAACCATTGGTGATACAAATTCATTAATACTATCACGCTTTTGTTTGACGAAGTTCCAATATTTTTCTAACAAAGTACGTTCTAATTTTGGTGAATCACTTGTATGTAAAGGTGGGATAACAACAACTTGCCCACCTGTAAAGCTATTGGCATAATCTCCTACAGGATATCGTCTACCACCTGTAGCAGGTAAGTCACGAAAATATGCGGTTGCTGCACATCCACTAACACTGTTGGCTATACGCTTACCTAAATCAGTACTGTTATTAATCTTATAAATTACCGTATTAGGATTACATTGAAAACTATTTTCAGTTAAGGTTGGTGAATTTTTATATAACAATCCTGCTTCTAAGAATCCACGAAAATCTTTTGGAGTGGCTGCTTCATATACTTCATACAATGCTGCCATATCACGTGCAAATTGCTCACGCTCAAAGGTGCGTTTAGGTTTGCGCCCAATATACTGTTGATATACTGCTTGTGGGCTGTCTATAATGTCACGACTATATTTGTCACCAAAGTGAAAACGACCATTGTCTGTTCTACCAAATAGTATTGCGGGGCTACCATCCCATTTCACTTCTAATGGTTGACGTTTGATAATACCTGCGATACATTCAAGCACACGTTTTATACCACGTGCGCCTTCTATGTATACTAAATCTTCAAGGTGTTGGAATTCACGACCAACAGGTGGTTTAGCAGATTCCAACAGTATTGATGTTGACATATTATAGACCTGATAGTTTTTTAATCCTATCAAGTGATCCTTCTTCAAGATCCATTGGGACTTTATCTTTTTTGTGTTTTACTTCGCCACGCTTGTCAGCTTGTTTTTTATCCTTATGTTTACCCATACCACCTCCACCAATTCCTGCCATAGCATTTTTGGCTACAGGATTGCGTACGGTTACTGAAGATTCATTATCTTTAGATGCTTCTTTTACAGGACTTTCATTTTGAAGTTCTTCATTGGCTTTCTTATTTTTAACACAATTAGGATATTCTTTACCAAACATTGTTTTCATACCCTCTTTGTGATAGCCTTTCCAACATGCTTCATCAATTTCACCTTCAAACTCACGCAAATATTCTTCAACTTTTGCACTAGGTTGTTGGCTAGGTTGTGGTGTACGTTGTTTGAGTAATTTTGCGGTATCATCTGCAGCACGTACAAATCCTTGATCATCAAAACGTTTCTTTTGTTTTAATAACAATGCTCGCACTTCATCAGGTGTAGGCATCTTACCTTTAAGTTCATTAACTTGTTCGCCACCTTTAGTAACTAAAATTGCTGCGGGTGCACTACCAACTTTTACTGTCTTTACTTGAAACCCACCACCAAGCACACTTTGTACATAACCTTTTAACTCTTGTGGGGTAAATCCTTTTTGAAACGTTCCCGCAGTTGTAACAATACTATTTGGTTCATCTTGTGGTGTACCTTTTGCTGATAGTACATCCTTGCCACGTGTTGTAATAAGTGCAGAACCACCTTGCATCAATATACGACCAATGTCTTTTACTGCTGCGTCACGCCAACCTTTATCGTTAGGTATAACATTGAGAACATTTAATGATACAATTTTTGCATAGCTTTCATCAGGTATACTATCAACACGATCAAAGTTAGGCTTGAATCCTGCCTTAGGGTGCATTTCATAACTATCAGCACCAATCTCTGCTGATCCTAATCCTAATCCCGCACCAAAGTCTAATGTCTTACCTTGTGGACCTTCTACCTTATCAAGCAACCCTTTTGCATAACGATAGGTAGGTAATGTACCTGCAATTTGTGTTTTCTGTGACAAACGTGGGTCATAATCTTCCTCAACATTTGGTGGAGCAGGCATTTTATCGCTAGGTGCTACCCTCTTTGGTTGTGGTGCAGGTTTAGGCTCAGGTTTTGCGGCGGGTTCTTCTTCCACTTCTATTTTGCTTAAGATTTCTTCATAATGTTTGTCTTTAGCATTTTCCTGCATCCAACCAATAATAATAGGACGTGCATCTTGATCAGGTTTGCTCATACCTGCTTTTTGCAAACGTGAATTTAACGCAGGTTCATCAATAATACCTTCAATCTCATTGATTGCGTTTTTACCATCAGGTCCTAGTGTTAAGAATTCACTATCAGCACCAAGTAGATCTACTAGATCGTCTAATGATCCTGCTGAAGTTGGGTGCAATACTTCTTTTACAATATCACTTGCCCAATTTTCAAATTCATTTAGCTCAGACATTTCAGTAATATTTTTTGCCAAACGATTAAGTACAGGTAACGCACTTTCAACACGTGGGTCTAAACGTTGTGTTAAAAACATTTCAGAGATAGAATTATCTTCATTATCTTCGTTTAATGTTGGTTTCCAACTTTCGAAATACTTATTATAACCACGTGAACCTTGTAAGTGTTTGATGGTTTCACGCAATGCTTGATAATGATTTTGCGCTTCGTTGACTAATTTTACTGCACCTTCATTAAATTGTTTGTTACGTGTAGCACGTACAAATCCACCTAAACGGTTAATATCTTCAGCTATTTGACCAATATGATTCCAACGTTCATCGTTATAACGACCACCTTCTGCTAAATGTCTAGCATATGCTCTAGCAATGCTTGGCTTTTTAGTATCTAATAAAAAGCGTTCTCCTGTTTCAGTTTCTAGAAAGATCTTTTCAATATTACGAAAACGTGCATCAGTTTCTTCAAGTGGACGGTTGTGTTTGAGGATCATTTTGACGGTACCTGGGTTTTTGTCGCTATAACTTGTATGGCGTGTACCGTAATAACCTTCATCTAGTTTTTTCTGATATTCACGTTTTTTCATATCTGTAGCCAACCTATCCATATTTTTTGTTTTAAAATCAAGTTGATGCATCATAGCAAATCGTTTTAATTGCTTAACAAACTGAAACCATTCATCGCTACCTTCATTTTCAGTCATAATAGCATCATCGTAATAAAGATTTAGTGATTTTGTACCATCAATTGATACAGTTGCGGTACCTCTTTCTTCACCATCAGGGGCAAACTTAAACTGAAATAGTTCAGCTTCATCGGGAATAGGAACTTGCTTACCACTGCTATCATATGGAACAGCATCCATACCTTTAGCATCAAGAAAGTTTTCTAGGTCAACGTTAATCAGTTCATTATTTTTTGGCATGATAAATCCACTTTTATAGTGTATTTATCAGCTTAATTAACTTAATGTCATTATAAATGGCATGGGTTCAATGTATTCGCTGTGATCTCTAATGTGCGTATCTAGGTCACTATGATAGTTTTGAAGATGTTGTAAAATACGTATAACCAATAATGTTGCCATTACTAAGTCATCAGTTTCACCTATTTTTGCAGCATAACTACCTTCAGCAGCTACAAATGACTTTAATTCTGTGATTAGTGCATTACTTCTCAGCGACATTTTACCACTTTCAATCAAGTTTTTTAGTTTACTGCATGCTGCTAACTTACTTTTTTGAGTGGTATTAAACCCTTTTCTATAACGTCTAGTTGCACCTACTTGTTTAGGTTCGCTTAGCATGGTGCCTTTAATATTTTCTTCGCCATATTCTGCTAATGATATAAGTGCTGCTTCACCAATAGTATTATTTTCTAAACTGTAATATAAATTATTAGGTTCATTGGTTATATCAACAATGTATTCATTTATTTTGGCTAATAGTTTAATTTGTTCAGGTATGGTAGTTCTATTATGTTTCCATTCACCAATTTGTTTAGTAGTATTTGCTTCAAATATTTGTATAGCAGCAGGATCGCTACCTGTACCCAAGCTTGGATCTAGCCCAACACAATAGATATTACCTTTTTGTGGTTTAGAAAACCAACGTACTTGACCCATACGCTCAATGGGTTCCATACCCTCTAGTGTGGTAAGTATTAATGGATTGATCAATGTTTCATCAGCGATAACAAATTCACAACCAATTTCACGCCTGAATCGTTCATCACCAAGTTGTGCTTTCATAGATTCAGCCCATTGTTCATCACGACCTGGTTGTTCGCTCCAATGTGCCTTGTACGCTTTAAAACCATTAACACCTAATTCAGTAGTATTACCGTATTCATCCTGTGTTTTATTTGCACCTTTCCAAATTATAGCAAACTGATCTTCATCACTATTTGGGGTACTTGTTATAATTGCTTTACCACCTGTTGCTAGAGTAGGGGCGATAGAGGTCCAAAATTCTTTAGCAATGCCTGGGCGAACAAATGCAAACTCATCAAGATATAATAACGATATAGAAAGACCACGACCTGTATTTTCTGTAGTGGTAGCACTAATAATTCTACTACCATTTTCAAAGTCTAGTGATCCTTTGTTATAAGTTACAACACCTGCTTTAATATGTAGTGGACAATTCTCATAACCATAACGTATACGTTGCATTATTTCTTGCGAACCTGCATACTTATGTGCAGCAATAAGAATCGTACTGTCAGGTACAAACATTGCATACCATAACAAATAACCTGCTGCACTTGTAGATTTACCACTTTGGCGTGGCATTAGAGATATACTAAAACGATAGTTATGGTATGTTTCTATTAATCGTTTTTGATAAGCCCATGGGTGATATAACATACTACCTTGTGTAGGGTGTTGTATCATAAAAAAGTTATCCATAAAATATAGATAACCTGTATCAGGATTACAGCATTTTAAAAAGTCTTGTAATTGTTTATCATCCTTGAACGATGTAAGTTCATAAGGATTCTTAATGAGTTGCACACCATTTTGCATATTCATGAAACTATTTATGGAGTAAAATTAGATTAACTAACTTCTTGCCATTCTAAGCTAGCATATACGTCTTGATTAGTGCCTGTTGTAGCAGCAGTTATAACATATTCGTATGTTACACCTGTAAATGGTTGACGTTGTAGCTGTACTTCAAACCCTAACGGAACTTGCATGGGTGCTGCTGAACTTTGGTTTGATGAAACAATATATCCTTCTGCAACAATGGTTCCACTACTTACTGCAAGTGGTGCTAAATTATACTCTACAGGACTATTAACTCCCATTGAAGTAAATGTTCCACCTGTTGTAACTGCTCTACTATAAATTCTATACTTAAAAACACTTTGTCCTACAGGAGCAACTGTATAATATTTTGGTATTACAATAGCATCAGGCATTGTACTCTTTAATCGTATAGAAAGTAGCGGTAAAAAAGATTGATCATTAGGTAATCGTATAGGTGCGCCTAAATTATGCCCTATTGATGCAGGAGTTCCTGATAAACTATAACCACCTTCAGATATAACACTTGCACAAATTTGGCGTAACATACTACTACTTGACGTTACACCTGTATTCGTAATTTCATAACGCAATGGCAGACATGCTGTAGACATATAAGTAGTTGTATTACCTACAACGTTAGCATGATTAAATGTATGAACAATATAAAACACACCATTTATTACAAAACCAACTCGTACGCTGCCCACACCTAACCATTCAACATCTGTAAACCATATTTGATCTACTGCAGTGTTTAACGCAATACCGCTTGGGTTGCTAGAACCACCTGTACCACTTAAGTTGTCACCGTTCCAATTACTCTGTGGTATTCTGTCTTCAACAATACTTCCCGTACTGCTACTACGAATAACCATATTAAGTGTTGTACCATTTTGTTCAAAAAATATACCATTATTTGAATTAAAATAACCTACACGTTGACGTAGATTAGCTTTGGCAGTGGACATACAAAATGTAGCGAAAATGAGTAGACTTTTACCTGGTTGATAGGGGAAGACCTTATAGGTTTCTTGTATTACGCTATCTGTTGCGCCTGTAGTTACGTTTAACTCATACGTACTAGAATTTGCATTATATAGAACACTACCGCTTCCTGCGGTATTGCTTGCGAATTGTTCATGATCATAGTATCTAGATTGTGTATCAAATAGTGTAGTTGGATTACTAACTCGTAAACGTCCAAAAGCATCCGTACTTGATGATCCTAACGATACATTTGCTGTACCTGAAATACCTACATTACCATCAATAGTTAAACTACCACCACCATCAACTACTGTTACATTACCTGTAATACCTGCTAAATTACCTAATAACCCTACATTCCAATTACCGCTTTGTGTCGCCGCCACGTTACCAGGTATATTTACATTACCCGTAATCGTAACATCACCAATCTGTGCATCAGTACGAAGGTATACATTGCCTGTAGTTTCATCTAAGGCAAGTGCTTGATTAATGTTTCTTAAATACCAAGGAGCTACTGCTGAAGGATCGGGTTCCATGTAAATACCATAATAATATAGTATTTATCTAAATTGGTTTTTCACCTGTTAGATGAGTTTGGGCAAACCATAGTCTGAACCAAGCAGGATCCCCAGGTCTTATATTCTTTTCACGCATAATTTGTGCTTTTTGGGTTGCAGTCATACTAATTGCTGCACCATAATCAGAAGAATTTGGCAGGGTGATACCTGCCAATTTTCTTAAATCATTTAACTCATCACTCATAAAGATATTTATGAGTGTTTTTTATTATTTTAGATCAAGTGGTCTTGCTTTTGATGCAACAATACAGAAAAAGTGTTCTTTAACTTTTTTGTCATTACCTTCTTCATCTTTGGCAACGACCAATTCAAACTCAAGATTTTCAAATACTTTAACATCAAATCCTGTACGTTGTAACAATGCTGCTAACATACGTTCACCCATAATACTGTAATGATTCATGTTATATTCATGTAAACGATCACAGTTAGGTGCAGGTACTTCAATATAAATTAATCCATTCTGCTTTAATACACGATTATATTCTACTAAGGTAAACAATGGATATGGACTATGTTCTAATGCATGGCGACAAAAAATTAAGTCAACACTTTCATCAATAAACCCTTTATTCTGTGGTAGGAAACTTAAATCATATGCTTCAACTTCATGTCCATTGCCACGACACATTTGAATATCACCATCACTAAGGGTAATACCCATATAGTTATGATATCCACGTTCTTTGATTTCATCAAGAAAGTATCCAGGTCCGCATCCCATGTCCAAGATTCTTGCATTTTTTGGTATGTTAAGTGGATCGATATATTTTGTAACTACTGATTTGGTAAGTTCTTTGTGAAAACCGCTAGGACCTTCATCATAGATATGTGTAGCTAGCCACTCGTGGTACCATTTTAGTTTAATAGCATCAATCGTTTTATTAATATCAATATTTTTCATAGTGTTCCTCTGTAACACTACTTATACATAGTAGGACGGGTTGAAAAATTATTTGAAGCCTTTAAATGCTTGTATTGGGCTTGTTTTATTGGTATCTTTTACTTCTAAACTACGCATATCACCATTATTTAAATCATGTACTTCGGAACCTACTGCTGCATATGCAATTTTGAGCATGTCTTGTTCTTCTTTTGTATAAGGATGTGCAGTATTATTACGACCTGTATAACTCTCAGAGTCTAAATTAACAGGAACTTTACCATCAGTACATGCAACTGCCATCATGACACGATTTAATTCATAGATACGGTCTTGTGCATTGATATCACGAAACTTATGTAAACCTCTTGATGCTTCTTTAGCATTAGGATGTGGTTTACCTGTAGGATTGTGTTCTGCTATGAATTCTTTAGCTCGCATATTGTATTTAATCCGTTCTACCAATTTTAAAAGCAGGACCTTTTGGAACAAATTGTCCTTTTGCAGTATTACTAGGTTTACGCATAATGGTTTGCCCTAATATTTTCTTAGGTTCATCTACGTCACGTTGCTTAATAACAAATGGTAAGTTTACGTTAGTGAGTAAATCCATAAACACACCTTCAGTTTCAGGTGGTAGCGAAGCAATTTCTTTACCGTATTTTTGATATTCTTGTTTAAATAAACGAACTAATTCTGCGCCTGAAATAGGTGGATCGTTTTCATAACGATATAATCGTTCTAAAAAATGGGTACCAAATTTTACATCAATACCTAATTTTTCCCATAACTTATCAGCAAAACGCTCAACTGCTGCTAATTGTTCCGCAGATAAATGTGGGCGATCTTCAGTTTCTTCTTTTAATATTTCGTATATTCTCACTTTAAAACCCCTTAAAGCCCTGTACAGGACTTTGTTTTCCAACATCGGTATCTTCTTTACTACCTTTTACCCCAACTAATTTTTTATTGTCAGGCATACCAATTTTCTTTAATGCTGCACTAATAATTTGATCAATGTGTGGATCAAAACTAACTACTAATTCTTTATCTGAAAATACATCACCCATACCATCTTCTTCAAATGGGTTAATTTTATCATCTTTACGTGCTTGTGCGCCACGTGCTGAAGCAATCGCTACACCAAATTTATACTGTAAATATGGATTACCACTATCTAAATCAGGCATAATATAAGCATGTGGCAAACTATCTGCTACTTCATGTGTTAATGACCCTTCACGACTTTCCTTTAACTTTTTTTGCTTCTTAATCCATGTATCAGGTATAACACCATGTGTTTCAACAAAGTAATCATGTAATTGTTTTGGAGTAATGTTATGTTTTTTAGCTATTTTCTTCATTAAACGATCAATCGTATCGTAATCAGTCTTTTCTAACTTAAGCAAACCATGACGCAATTCTGCACAACATGCTCGTTCTTTACTCTCATATATGGTAGCATCCATCTTACCATACTTACGCATCATACGTCCTGCCATAGCATTTGCTTCATCTTCTATGCCTTGTTCACGCTTTGGGTCCATCTGTGGTTTAGCGGTACCAATTTCAAATTGTTTAGCATGTACTAGTTCATGGCATAACGTACGCATTACATCTGCGGTATTACGGTCACCAACATGGACCCATATGGTATTATTAGGGGTGGTCGAACCAAATGTTCTATGTTTGGTAACTTCTGTTTTGTCATCACTAAATCGTATCTGTGGTTTATTTTTTATGCCTAAACGACCAATAACCCAATCAGTAAACTTTAGTAATTTTTTGTGCTTTTTATCCATTATAATATTTAGCGTTGCTCATAAATATATAAATGAGAGCTACTGAATTTATTACTGAATCAAGAGAAGAAACCACTCAATATTACAATTTGAGTCGATGGAATTATGGACATATAACGGTAGATCATGACTAAACAACAAAAATTAAATGCGCTAAGAAAAGAACTCATGAATTCATATGAATATATGAAATGTTCTAATTTGGAAGAATTTAAACAAAGATTACAATGGCTAAGTGAAGGTATGTTGAAAAACCATATGACAGGTGGCAAGTCATACCTAATCAATATGAAAGAAATAGAACTATATCAAGAGTATGTTGAAAAACGTGAACAAATAAAAAATGAAGTTTAATGAGTTTGATATACCATCCATAGGCATAAACATTCGTAGCGATGGTGATATACACTATGCTGACCTTATAGTAGATGGTAAAAAGTATTACGAAAGTAGGCGTGGACCATCCCTTAACCCATACATAGGCAAACGTGTTGGCATCGTTCGTACAGGTACAGGTAAGGCAGTTGCTATAGGTTCTATCATAGTGGGCGAACCTATTGTTGTAGATGAAGATACATTTAGAAAACTAGAGCGTAAACATCTTGTACCACGTGGTTCTAAGTTTGATATACAAAGTGGTACAACAAAATACCTCTATCCAATGCTACAACCTATTAGGTTTAATAAAGAATATCCTGTTGGTCATGGTATAGTAGCTAGAAAAATCATACATGAAGGTAAATTTCCATTTAAAAATAAGAACAAAATATATACATTACTAGTACAACAAACCGATAGCGGACCGTTTGATGGTGGGTGTGTAGTTTTTGCCCAAGCACTACAGAAAAAATATGGTGGTAAAGTGGTTGTACTAATTGCTGACACACCGTATGGCAAACGTGCCGATCATGCTGTATTAGAATTGCCTAATGGTCAATTAATGGATGCTGATGGTATTGCTGCACCAAAAGAACTTATTCAACGATTTATTAGAAATGAAAACGTAGAGTTTCCAATCATTGGATATCGTGATATAAACAATAACGATTTACCTGATGCACCACGTAATGATGAACTAGCTATACAAATAGCTAAACTATTATAGTCCCATCCAATTTCTAGGACGTTCAATCTTTACGGGTTCGTTCTTGCACTTGTCTGCTAAACTGATTGCACCAACTTTAGCACCTTCACTACCACCTTTAGCAATATCTGAAATAGCTGCCCAACAAGCAGTTTGACTCATAGTATTGTCTTTGCTAATCGATTTGGCTGCATCATAATATAGTTGATCTTTACTTGATGCACATCCTGCTAACAACACTACGAAACCAATTATTGCAATGTTTTTCATAATAATTCCTTACTTGACTTCTCTTATCGAGCCAATTTGATGATCTTGTAAATTATATTGTCGTTTCATTAGAATTTTAGCCATGTTTAAGTTTTGCGCAGTTACAGTAAATTCAACCTGACCACTGTATCCAAGTTGCTTTACGGTGACTTTAGCCATATACAATTTATAATCTTTTGTTATGTCTGCAACTTTCATTTGACTTCATCAAAAATCTTTTTCTGTTCACTATACCATTCTTGCCAACCTTCTACTTTGGTTGAGCATTGATAATATAACGTATAGTTTTCTACAACAGTTTTTAACATTTCAGTAATCGCAACTTTATCACCCTGTATAGTTTTAAGTTGCTCACATTTTTTCATTAGCTCAGGCGTAGCTTGTGGAAATTCACGCTTGACAGGGATAGGTTGCTTTTCGAATAATGAGCAACCACCTAATGTCATTAATAACATAATAAAGCACACAACGATTAAAAAACGTAAATCTTTAGAGATTGTCATTTTTTATCACCTTTTGCTGCTTCATTCATTTTAGCAGCAGAATTATGTGCATCAATTATATCTTGTGGAATAGGACAATTTTCTACAAACTTAATTACTTCTTCAACTTTAACACGTTCAGGTCCTTCAATAGTCTTTAATACTTCACGATCTCTATATCTATCCACATATTTAATAATGTCTTGACCTTTTTCTTTTACAATTTGTGTTTGAGTTACTACTTTTTCTTGTATTTCTACATTCTTTTGCGCAGCCTTAACTTCAGCTTCTTTTACTTTGACTTCCATTTCTTTGACTTTCATTTGCCAAAGTTGTTCGTTAGCAAATCCACCTTCAAGATACACACCAAATGCTAATATAAGCACACTAATAATTTGTATAGCCAATTTGTATTTTCCTAAAAATGGTAAAAATCCTAAAACAAATCCTAGGATAACACCCAACACACCTACCATAAAAATAGCATGTATAACCCACTCAGGCAATAATGATAATATCCACATAAACTTATTTATGCATGAATTTAATAATTGTCTGTGTTATTCGCTCAACTTCACCATCAGTTAATTCAGGATAGATAGGTAATGATAATGTATGTGCGCAAAATTGCCAAGAATTCTCTAAAAAGGAACAGTTATTCTTAGCTAATCTATGTCTTGATAAATTTTGTTTATAATGTATTTTAGTCTCTATACCATGTAACTGTAAATATTCTTGTAAACGATCACGATTCTCTACACTAATCGCAAACTTGTTAACGCTATGATATGCATACATACGTTCTTCTTTTGATTCACATAAGTTTTCAATATTATGCTTAGCAAATTCACGCATATAATAGGCAGCAATATCTTTTCTACGTTGTTGCCATGCTTCAATATGCTTAGTACGTACTAAAACATGTGCACAATCAATTTCACTTAACTTACTATTGGTTCCTAATTGTGTAGCATAAATGCTATTTTCTGAACCATTTTTGCAAATTGCTCTAATATGATTTGCTAAATCAACATAACTAGTTACAATAACACCACCATTACCACTAGCATTTAAGTTTTTTGTAGGATCTAAACTAATTGCCATAGCAGTAGACATTTCATTTCTGCCACTTAACCAATGTTGCGCACCATCTTCATATACTTTACCACCACGTAAAGTAATTGTGCTCAATGCTTTAAATCGTAAATCATTTTCTTTATGATTATTGTAATATGGTTTGGCACCATATAAACCTACAATACAAATATCATAGATAATATCAGGATTTTGTTCAATAATTTTTGTAACTTCATCCCACTTCATCATACCATATGCGTCAACATCAACTAAGGTAACATTGTAACCATGACGAATAAAAGCATGTAATGTAGCTTTATAGCTTACATCAGGTAAAAGAATATGACTTTCTTTTTTTCTGTATGATGTTACTAATTTATTAGCTTCAGCAATAATTTCTAAGGCTTGTGTTCCACTGTGCACTGCAAATGCATATTGACACTGTAAATAATCACAAAAATATTCTTCTAAATCAAACTTGTACTTACCATTAACTAATTTACCACTCTTTAATACTTCATCAGTAACACTAAGCAATTCATCTTTAATAGACTCGTATTGACGATCTAAACGAATAAATGGAATACTATTTTCTGATTTTTGATTGCCAATGGGTGCTGTCTGCGAGCCACTTGTAATAGCATTCCAAACCGATTTCAAGGTCAACATATGGATTATACTCAAAGTCTATTTTTGCTAATTCTGAATTTAACTTACCTCTACTAGGATAGTCAATGTTTTTAGGATTAATAACTATATTTCCTTTACCAACTATCTGTATCGCTAACTTAGCAGCATCATGTAACGTGATTGGGTCAGATTGATTTCTAGTAAGATTATAAGTCTTATTTACTGCGTTATTAGAAATAGAAGCATTTGTTACACCCCATGCTACATCTTCAACATAACTAAAGTCTAATACTTCATGTTCACCTTGTACAACAAGGTCTTGTCCACGCATGGCATTAAGAACAAATTTACTTAATACCCTATCTTCTACGTCTAATGGACCGTATACTGCACTTGGTCGAAGTATTGTATATTCACGATTATGTTGTTTTGCCCATAATTTAACTAACTTTTCACCTGTTAATTTCAGCGTACCGTATATATCGATTGGGTTGGTGGGGTGAGATTCATCAATTGTTCCGCTCCAATTGCCATATACCATGCTGCTACTGACATAAACAAACCGTTTAACATTATGGTTTTTACATAATTCTAATAAATTTAATAATCCTTCTGTTAGAGTATATGCACCGTATGTAGGATTAGCATTAACTATTTTTGAACGTGGCATAGCTGCAAGATGTATGACAGTATGTGGTTTAAGCATATTGAACACCATATGCAATTGTTTATCTGCAATATGGAAATTATGTACGATTGATTTGAGTTCTTGTTTACGTTCTTTAACTAGATAGCATAATTCATCTTTTGGGATAAAACCATAATCAGTGCAATTATCAATAATACGTACTTCATGATTACGCTTTTCTAATTGTCGTACGACATTATGTCCAATAAACCCCAACCCACCTGTTACAAAAATCATACTATTTCCATTTTAATATATATAAATCTAATGCATTATCATCAAATGCTGCACGTACAACACAACGATAACCATAAAATTCAACATCAATCATTATTGCGTATACCATATCACTACTATGTTGTTTGACCCATTTACCTTTTTCAGTAGTCAACCATTCACCCAATGGTATTGATGCATATAATTCAGGATCTTCTACATCACCCATCCTAAAATTGCAAACTTCAACATAGGTTACATTTTGCATAAGGTGCGCTACTTTACCATTAGTAGGTTCAAGTAAGTTTTTAATCATTGGTGACCAATTCGGTTGCCATAGGAAAGACATTTGCGATAACCTTTGCGCATTCTTCTGCAATTAATTGATGCTCTTTTTGTGTGCCATTACCACTGCGTAGCTCGATGAAGTGTATCCATGAACGAATGGTCCCACTCATGTATAGTCTGCTTTCCATCAATCCTTCGGGCAATACTGCACGTGCTTGTTCTTTAGCAATACCATTATTTACTGCCCATGTATAAGCATTTTTTGCTGAAACAATAACTTCAAGTTGTTTAAGTGCCCATTCTTCTTGCAGTATGCCATGTTCAACAGTATTTTCTAATTCAATACTATTTTGACGATTTTTGGTGTCTTGCAAACGTGCCTCACGTACAACAAAATTTAAATCTTTAGTTGGGTCTGCATAACGTTGTGAAAATTCTTGGAATGAAAAAGAACGATGACGCAATATTTGTCTTGCAATATCACGTGTAGTTGTGATTTCCATACATGCACTGACCATTTCTAATGGTGACCAATGTGCGTTCTTAATAAGATAACGTATTAGTTTATCACTAGTTTCAGTATTAAGTTGGTTAGATGGATTACTAACTCTTGCACAATATGCAATTAAATCTTGGGCATCTTCAAGACCAAGACTTTTAAATTCTTCTGTTGGTTGAGAATAAGATACTAATTTTACATTCATGTTTGATCCTTTTAATCATGTATTATACATATACATTTTATAAAATCAAACATGAAGTTATCTAAGTTTATAGATTTTTAAGTAAATTGTCAGTGGTAGGCTGTACCGTTTCTGCTATATTTTCTATATCAAGAATAAATTCAATGCTTACCATATCATCATCTAACTCACGAAGTTTGTCAGCAATAATTTCTTCAACTTCATCGGGTTCATGACCTGATTTAATAAGTGATTGAATGTTTAACGTACGTTGTTTCCTACCTTCCAAGCGAATTACTAGTTTTTTAATAAACTCTACAGGGATTTTAATCTTGTCAACATCATCAACAATTTGTTCCCATTTTTGGAAAATTTCAGGGGACATGATAATTATGCTGCTACTGCTTTTGCCTTAGTTGTTCGTTTTGGTGCTGCCTTTTTTGCTGCTGCTTTCTTAGGTACAGGTGCTTTTTCAACTACACTGCCTTCCATTTGTGCTGCTTCTTTTATTAAACGATCTGCCTCTGCAAGTAATCCCTTAGCCTCTGCGCTCATTCTAGCTGCTTGTTGGCGCAAATTATTAGCTAATTCATTATCACCTAATGTATCCTGTGACCCAAACATTCGATCTGCTGCAGGTTGTTCACCACGCATACGCTTAGCAATGTCTGCAGGGTCCTGTAGCCCCTTGCTAGCATCAATTTCAGCAAGTCTGCGTACTGCTGCCTCGCCTTGCTCCATTTCGTTTAATAGCTTGTTTAGTTCGTTTAAACGTATATGTTGCTTAGGAGCAGGAGTCATTATAATTGACTCTGTGTTAACTTTTTTAAGCATACCTTCATTGTGCAATACTTGAAGGATAATCTTACCATCACGTGTATGTGTACGGTTAAGTGCGTCAGCTAACTCTTTACTTGCTTGACCAATATCGCTTTCAATACTTGCAATAAGTGGGTCATGAATATTTTGATTTAACAATTGGGTGTAAACAACAAGTGCCATATGCTCCTCACCAGGAAGCTGTCTAAACACCACTGCTACCTTACGATCACCATGCATCCCAATATGTTTAAGAAATCTTGCCATTGGTATTCTCCTAATATCTAGTACCACAAATATTTAGGGGCATAGCATTATGTGATTTTTATTTTACTTTTAATGTGTGGGTCATGATTAGAAAAAAATTTATGTCCAACTTGCCTAATTTGTTCAACAATAACTTGTGGTGTATGCTCAAAACATAACCTAATATCTTCTTCAGTTAAAGGAGAAACAAATGCATATATTTCATATGCACGTTGTGGGTTAAATTGTGCTCGTAAAATTAATTGACGCAATGGAACAGTTTCTGGTTGTGCTTTTTCATCTTTTAAGATTTTCCAAACATTGTTTTCATCCATTTTTGTCACGTTAAACAATGCTTCCAAACCAAATTCATCCCAACTTGCAATATAATTAAAATTACTCATTTTTTAATTAAAAAATAAACAGTTTCAAGTTCTTCTAATAAGTGGGCTATACGTTCATCAGTTTTAGCCAACTCTCTACAATTTAAATAATCTTCTAAATTTAGACCTGTGCAATTTTTAGTAAATGCCCAATCTTGTGTAGTTGCACCATTTTGAACCGATTTAAAAATTCTTTCCTCACCATCTTGAGTAAGGAAAGAATTGTATGATCCTATCTTGTTGGCACTGAAAGTATTAGACCAAAATACATCCATTACTTACCATCATCATAAAGTGCCCATGTACCAAATGGTGGGTTAGGGTTTTTATCACCATGAATGATCCACGTTGTATCGCAATAATTTGCATCCCCCCATGAACCACAAGGATAACCATCAGTAAACACTACCAATCGTTTAGGCTCGATAGCTTCATCTTTTAGGAAGTTAAAGATTGCATCAAAGTCTGTTCCACCACCACCTTTTAACTCATACTCAGTAATGCTATCCATATTATCAGAATTAAACTCTTGCAAGTTATAGCATTTAGTATCGAATGAAAACACATGAATTTTGTAATGGCTGAACATATCCATGATACCTTGAATTTCACTAAGGAAATCCTTACCTTGTGCATCACTGATACTACCACTCATATCAATCCCTACACAAATATCAATTTCTTCGCTAAAGTTCATAGAGGGTAAGATAGCATCAAGGTGCCAACCACGCTTGCTTGGACGTAGGAAAGTGTAATCATCACGCATAGTAGAAACTATATTGGTTTGAAGCAATTCTCTCCAAGGCATTTTAGGATCTGTAATGTCCTTAATCATGCGCTCAACACCTCTAGGAATTGAACCTGCTTCGCTACTACGTGCGGCATTGATGATATTTTGTTTAATTTCCTGACGCAATTCCTCACGCTCAGCATCAGTCATTTTCTTAGGTCCATTCTTACTGCGACCTGTTTTATCCATATCTCCATCATCATCATCAGACTCACCTTCACCATCACCTTCAAGGTGTTCATCGATCATTTTATCGATCAGTGCATCCATACTGATTGTCTTGATGTTCTTCATCAAATCATCATAGATTTCTTCAGATGATTTACCATCGTACTTAGCTTCATACAAGCATGGCACAGTGGTAATAAACTGACCTACATTATGTCGTTTAAGGTCAGCGTTTACTGCGTAATCATTTGCAATGTTAAACATTTGACGGTCACGGTGACCGATCCTACCAATGTGATCATATACAACGTGAAGTACTTCATGACCAACAAGAAACTCTACCTCACCACGTGTAAGCTTCTTGATAAAACGACTATTGTAATAAAAACGCTTACCATCAGTTGCTGCTGTAGCTAACCATTCATCCCCATTGATTAGTTTCAAACGGGTAGCAAGATTACCAAAAAATGAATGTTTGAGCAGTAATGCTACACGTGCGCTTGTAAGAATGTCACGTGCTTCACGATCAAGTACAGGATCAAATGGTCCGATAAGATCTTCAAATTCTTTTTTGAGTTTTTTGTTTTCTTTGGTATTTGCGGTGGTTGTCATAAATGTTCCTTTAGGTAATAGCAACATGATAACACGGTTACTATTTTAAATCAAGTGGGGGCATCTAAGCCCCCTTATCTAGCAATTTACTTTGGTGTTACTGCTTCCTTGATGTACTTACCATATTTTTTATGGAAGTCTGTCAAAGTCTTAAGTTTGGTTGGATCCATGTTCAACTTGTAGGTTTTCAGTGCGATCCTTGCACCCATGATAACCAACTCAGTTTCAAAATTGTCCATCATAAATTTAAAGAAATTGTCGCACATTTCGTGAAACTTTTTCTCAGGTACTTTGTTATTATCACTCAAGTCTTTTAATTCGTAGCACATACTAACAGTGAGTGAGTACATGGCACTAACTTCTTTAACTTGAAGTTCGCTAACTTTACCCTCAAGAATGTCCATGGGATCGGGCATTTTGTCAACAAGCTTACGGTGTGCCATAAACTTTACAGCAAGACCTTCACCAACGGTACCCGCAACAATCTTAGTAAGCAAATCTGTAGGAACTTTATCGCATTCTTGCAGAATCTTGCTCACTGCGCACCAACTACGAGGAGTGGCAAACGCATGACCACTGTTGCGACCATCGAAATCGTACATGTCATTTTTAGCGAATGACAAGTAACCAACTACATCTTTATGCACATTATTTTGTACTGCCCATGTTTGCCACACACTAAAGTCAGGGCGAACATCCATATGAACAAAACGGTTAGACAATGGTGAGGGCATACGATAAGTTACACCTTTGTCACTGTCACGATTACCTGCGGCAACAATAATTACATTGTCAGGTACACGATACTTACCAACACGACGATCAAGAACTAGCTGATAAGCAGCAGCTTGAACGGTAGGTGCGGCAACATTCATTTCATCCAAGAACAGGATAACACGCTCATATTGCTCAGCAAATTTAGCATCAGGGAATTCAGCGGGAGGTGCCCAATCTAGGGTACCTTTGGTTTCTTCGAAATCTTTGGTATTTTCGTTATACGCAAAATAAGTTTTATCTGCGTTAAAGAAGGGAATACCTTTAATATCGGTTGGATCGATTTGACCCAAGCGTACTTCACGTACTGCCCATTTATTTTTACGTGCGATAGAACGGATAAGATCGCTCTTACCGATACCTGGGGGACCCCACAAGAACATAGATAGTTTGGTATCAATAAGGCTATGAAGCGCAGATTCTGCTTCATCGATTGTTAAGCTAAAACTAGTATCAATTTTTCCCATTTGTATTCCTTAGTAAGTTGTCTAGATAATTGCGTTCTGCAATATGGGTATATTAACGAGGTATTAGATTGTTGTCAAGCGATTTATTGACTTAAGGTAACAACGAGTAGCCATTTTTCCAACACATCAATTGCGTTGTTAATTTCCAACAGTTTTTCCTGCTGTGCAATTGAAGGTTTTTCACGATTACGATATTGAACATTTAAAATATTAAGCTCACGAACTAATTTATCTATATTTTTCAATAATTTATGTGCGTCACCATAAAAACCATTTAAATTTTTAATATGGCGATATAATTCTTCACGCTTTTCAGTCCATTCATACACACTAGTAAGCATACCACTACTTATAAAAAAAGAGGGCATTGCCCCCTTTTTTACCACCTAAATTTAGCAAAATTTAGAAACGATGACGTACGCCAACACCTGTTACACGAGTGTCTGCCCATGCTGCGTTTGTACGATGTACTCCATCATTGGTGTAGCTTGTATCACGAACTGCTGCATACAAATCTGTACGCTTGCTTAGTGCATGTGACAAACCAACTGCCCATGATGCAGTTTCTGAAGTTTTGTTGCTGATCATAGTATGCTCATGCTTAGCATAACTTACCATAACGGTATTTGCTTTGCTTAATGGCATTGTTGCACCAACGCTATAACCTTGATCTTCTTTAGTTACTGCGTCACTATGTTGTACACGATTATATTGTGCGAACAACTTTGCTGCTTTTAAGTCATATGATGCACCAACAATAGTTGAAGTCATGCTTGGCTTACCTGCACCTTGCTCAACATCTTGCCATGTTGCTGTTAAACCAATTGGTCCTGCAAAGTACATTGCACCAACACTCTTACCTGCTTG